>Ga0326597_10000865_pt1 | contig 51444 bp, 43 predicted proteins | sample RVTome_12_FD_203789 | JGI IMG/M metagenome (GOLD analysis project Ga0326597, IMG submission 203789) | Soil microbial communities from uranium-contaminated site in the Upper Colorado River Basin, Wyoming, United States - RVT100D185 | ecosystem: Environmental > Terrestrial > Soil > Contaminated >... | reverse complement strand
ATGCTGATCGGGGCGTTCATGCTCCCCGGCGCTTTCCTGGCCCTGCCCAGCGGCCTGCTGGGGGTGCGCTTCGGGGACAAGGCCGTGGTGCTGCTGGGGCTGGGGCTGATGGCCGCCGGGACGGAGCTGCTGGCCTTCAGCGGGGGCTTCACGCCGGCTTTCCTCGGCCGCCTGCTCTCCGGAGCGGGGGCCGTGGCGCTCAACGTGCAGATCGCCAAGCTGATCACCGACTGGTTTGCCGGGCGGGAGCTTTCCACGGCCTACGGGATTCACCTGGGCAGCTTTCCCCTGGGGGTCTCGCTCTCGCTGAGCACGCTGGGCTTGGTGGCCGAGGCCTCCTCCTGGCGCATGGCGGTGCACCTGACCGGGCTGTGCACCATCAGCAGCCTGGTGCTGATGGGCCTGCTCTATCGGGATCCGCCCGAGCGTCCCAAGGCCCAGGCGGCCTCGGGCCTGAGCGGCTTCCGCATCTCCCGGCGCGAGCTGGTGCTCATCCTCACCCTGAGTTCCCTGTGGGTGCTGTTCAACACGGGCTACATGGTGTTCATGAGCTTCGCCCCGACCCTCCTGGTGGACCGGGGCTATTCCGTGGTGCAGGCGGGGTTCCTTGTGGGCATCGCCTCGTGGGTGTCCATCGTCTCCACGCCGCTGGGGGGCATTCTGGTGGACTGGTCGGGGCGCATCAACAGCTTCATCTGGGCCGGCACCATCATCTCCACGGTGGGCATCGTGTTCCTCGTGTGGGGCGGACCGATCGTGGTGTGGATGGTGCTGCTGGGCGTCGCCTTCGGGCTGGTGCCCGGCGCGGTGATGGCCCTGCCTCAGCAGGTGCTGCTGCCCACCTCGCGCAGCATGGGCTTCGGGCTGTTCTACACGTTCGTGTTCCTCGGCTTCGGTGTGCTGCCCGCCGTGGCGGGATGGCTGCAGGACGTGACCGGCTCGGCGGACATGTCCATGTACTTCAGCGGCGCCGTGACCCTGCTCACCATCCCGGCCCTGCTCATCTTCCGCGCGCTGCAGCGCCGGCTCGGTTCGCCCGGCCTGGAATATGCCCAGGCCGCCGCGGCCAGCGCATGAGTCCCGGGAGACCGTTCCGGCTGGCGGCGCGGTGTTGACATGGTATCCTGCGGCTAGGTGCCCCGCCGCGCCGGGGCCATCCCGCAACCCGCCCTGGAGCCGTCATGCGCCACGCCCGCGCCGCCCTTTCGCTACTGTTGCTGACTGTCGCCACGCCCCTGTGGGGGGCCGAGTTCCAGGTGCGGGAGTTTGACGTGCCCGACGGCGCGCACCCCCATGACGTGGCGCCCGCCCCCGACGGCACGGTGTGGTACACGGGCCAGCACCAGGGCCATCTGGGCCGGCTGGACCCGGCCACGGGCCGGGTCACCATCGTGCCCCTGGGCCGGGGCTCCCGGCCTCACGGCGTGATCGTCGGGCCCGAGGGCCATGCCTGGGTCACCGACGGCGGGCTGAACGCCATGGTCAAGGTGGACGGCAAGACCCATGCGGTCACGCGCTACGACCTGCCCGGCGGTTACGCCAATCTGAACACGGCGGCCTTCGATACCCGGGGCACCCTGTGGTTCACGGGCCAGTCCGGCATTTACGGGCGGTTGCAGCCGGCCACGGGCAATCTGGCGGTGTTCGACGCACCGCGCGGGCGCGGGCCCTACGGCATCGACGCGGCCGCCGACGGCACCGTGTACTTCGCCTCCCTGGCAGGCAGCTACCTGGGCCGCATCCGTCCGCCCGATCCCACCGTGACCGTGCTCGAGCCGCCCACGGCGGGCCAGGGCGCCCGGCGCGTGTGGGTGGACTCGCGCGACCGCGCCTGGATCAGCGAGTGGCTGGGGGGCAAGGTGGGCATGTACGATCCGGCCGACGGCACATGGCGCGAATGGGACCTGCCCGGCAGGAACCCGCGGCCATACTCCATCTTCGTGGATGACAAGGACATCGTGTGGCTCTCGGATTTCGCGGCCAATGCCATCGTGCGCTTCGACCCGGCCACGGAGACGTTCGACATGATCCCCGTGCCCTCGCGCGGCTCGGCGATCCGCCAGATGCTGGGCCGACCGGGGGAGGTGTGGGGCGCCGAGTCGGGCACGGACAAGCTGATCGTCGTCTACACGGGCAATTAGGTGGCTTGCCCCGGCTGGGTCGCCTGTGCCACCGTGCTGCGAAGCGTGGGCAGACACGGAAGGGCAGGGGCGCATGAGCAGTGACACGTTGGACAGCGGCACGGTCTCTCAAGAAAAATTCCCCAGCCAGGCCCGGGTCGTCATCATCGGCGGGGGCGTGGTGGGCTGCTCCCTGGCCTACCACCTGACGCGGCTGGGCTGGCGCGACGTGGTGCTGCTGGAGCGGCGGCAGCTCACCTGCGGCACCACCTGGCACGCCGCCGGGCTGGTGGGGCAGCTCCGCGCCACACAGAACATGACCCGCCTGGCCCAGTACACCACCAATCTCTATAAGACCCTGGAGCAGGAGACAGGGCAGGCGACGGGCTTCCGTCAGCACGGCAGCCTGTCTCTGGCGACCAACGCGGCGCGGCTGGAGGAGCTGCGCCGGGGCGCCTCCATGGCGCGGGTGTTCGGGCTGGAGGTGGCGGAGATCAGCGTGGACGAGGCCCGGCGGCGCTGGCCGCTGCTGAATACGGACGATGTGGTGGGGGCCGTGTTCCTGCCCGGAGACGGGCAAACCAACCCGGTGGACACCACCATGGCCCTGGCCAAGGGAGCGCGGCAGGGCGGTGCGCGCATCCTGGAGCACACCCAGGTCACGGCCATCCACACGCGGCCGGGCGGGCGCGTGCCTGTCGTCACGGGAGTGTCCACCAACCGGGGCGACATCGCCGCGGAGGTGGTGGTCAACTGCGCCGGCATGTGGGGGCGGCAGGTGGGCGCCATGGCCGGGGTCAACGTGCCCCTGCACGCCTGCGAGCATTTCTACGTGGTCACCGGGCTCATCGACGGCCTGCCGCCGGATCTGCCCGTGCTGCGCGACACGGATTCCTGCGCCTACTACAAGGGCGAGGCGGGCAAGCTGCTGCTGGGGGCCTTCGAGCCGAACGCCAAGCCCTGGGGCATGCAGGGCATTCCCGAGGATTTCTGCTTCGACCAGCTGCCGGACGACCTGGCCCACTTCGAGCCGGTGCTGGAGGCGGCCATGCACCGGGTGCCCGTGCTGGCCGAGGCGGGCATCCAGACCTTCTTCAACGGCCCGGAGAGCTTCACCCCGGACAATCGCTACCTGCTGGGGGAGGCGCCGGAACTGCGCAACTTGTACGTGGCGGCGGGGTTCAACTCCATCGGCATCCAGTCCGCCGGCGGCGCGGGCAAGGTGCTGGCCGAGTGGATCGCCGCGGGCCATGCGCCCATGGACCTGTGGGATGTGGACATCCGCCGCATGTTCCCCTTTCAGGGGGAGGCGGACTACCTGTTCAAGCGCGCCACGGAGGCGCTGGGCCTGCTCTATGCCATGCACTGGCCCTACCGCCAGTACGAGACGGCGCGGGGCATCCGCCTCTCGCCCCTGCATGATCGATTGGCCGCGGTGGGCGCCTGTTTCGGCGAGGTGGCCGGCTGGGAGCGGGCCAACTGGTTTGCCCCGGCGGGCGTGGCGCCGCACTACGCGTACAGCTACGGGCGGCAGAACTGGTTTCCCCATGCCGCCGAGGAACACCGGGCCGTGCGCGAGGCGGTGGGCCTGTTCGATCAGACCAGCTTTGCCAAGTACGTGCTGGCGGGACCGGACGCCGAGGCCGTGCTCCAGCGCATCTGCGCGAATGACGTGGCCGTGCCCGTGGGGCGGGTGGTGTACACGCCCTGGCTCAACGATCGCGGCGGTATCGAGGCGGATCTCACCGTGACGCGCCTGGCGGACGACCGCTACGCCATCGTCACCAGCGCCGCCACGGCGGGGCGGGACTGGCACTGGTTGTGGCGGCATCTGCCCGAAGATGCGCGCGTGACCCTGCACGATGAGACGGACGAGTGGGCCGTGCTCAGTGTGATGGGGCCTCATAGCCGCGCGCTGCTGGGCGAGGTGACCCGCGCCGATCTGGGCAACGGGGCCTTTCCCTTCGCCACCATGCAGCAGATCGAGCTGGCCGGCGTGCCCGTGCGCGCCCAGCGCATCACCTACGTGGGCGAGTTAGGCTGGGAGCTTTACGTGCCGGCGGCGCAGGCCGTGGCGGTGTTCGATGCCCTGTGGGCCGCCGGGCCGGCCCATGGGCTGCGCCTGTGCGGCATGCACGTGCTGGACAGTTGCCGCATCGAGAAGGCGTACCGCCACTGGGGGCACGACATCAGCGACGAGGACACGCCCCTGGCCGCCGGGCTGGCCTGGACCTGCGCGTGGGACAAGGGGGCGGACTTTCTGGGGCGCGAGGCGCTACTGCCCCTGCGGGAGCAGCCGCTCACGCGGCGGCTGGTGCAATTCGCCCTGGACGATCCCCAGCCGCTGCTCTACCACAACGAGCCCATCTGGCGGGACGGAGAGATCGTGGGCCATCTCACCTCCGGCAACTACGGCCATCATCTGGGCTGCGCCATCGGGCTGGGCTATGTGCATCACGCGGGGGGCGTGGACGCCGACTTTGTCCGCGCCGGGCGCTACGAGATCGAGGTGGCCTGCGAGCGCTATCCGGCCCGGGCCAGCCTGCGGCCCCTGTACGATCCCCGCGGCGAGCGCGTGCGCGCCTGAGGTCTCCGCCGGCGCGCCGGGCGTGGTAGCCCGGCGGGAGGGATGGTACCCTGGCCAGGAACAGTCCATGGCCGGATTGCCCCGCCGCCATGACCGAACTCTCACGGTGCCGAGCCGCGCTGTCTGGTGCCCCATCTCGAAGACGCCCGCCCGCATGTCGACCCACCGGTCTCGCCGCCCGCAGCCATGCCGTCTGCTCCCATGGCGTCTCTGTTACAGCCTGCTCCTGCTGCCTGTGGTGTTGACGGCCCTGGGGCTGGCCTTTCTGTCCAGCCGCAAGGTGCGCCAGAGCCTGCTGGGGCGGCGTGGGGGCTGGCAGCGCATGGCCGACCAGTTGCGCGCGCGCGACCCGGCGCAGCCCCTGGTGTGGTTCCACACCACCAGCGTGGGGGAATTTCTCCAGGCCCGTCCGGTCATCGAGCGGCTCCAGGCCGACGGGGTGCCGTGCGCCGTGACCCTGTACTCCATTTCCGGCTACCGCTGGCTGTCGCGCATCCGCGCGCAGTTGCCGGGGGTGATCATGGCCGACTACCTGCCCCTGGATTTCCGCCACAATGCCCGGCGCCTGCTCGCCCTGCTGCGCCCGGCGGCGGTGGTGCACGTGAAGTTCGACCTGTGGCCCAACCTGGTATGGGAGGTGGCCGCGGCCGGTGTGCCCCAGTTTCTCATTTCCGGGACGCTGCACGAGAAATCCCTGCGCCAGCGGCATGGGGTGGCGCGCGCCTTCTATGGGGCCGTGTACGGCGCCCTGGACGGCATCTATGCGGTCACCGAGGCCGACCGGCAGCGCTTTCTGGCCGCCTGTCCCGACCATCCGCGGGTGCGCGTGTTCGGCGACACACGCTTTGACAGTGTGCTGGACCGCAAGCGCACCTTGCAGCCCCCCGCGTTGCCATCCCTCCGTGGAAAGTCCAGTATTTTGATAGTGGGCAGCAGTTGGCCGCCGGACGAGGCGGTGATCTTTCCGCCGATCCAGCAGGCGCTGCGGGAGCGGCCGGAGTTGGGCGTGATCCTGGTGCCCCACGAGATCGATGGGCCACATCTGGACGCCATCGAGGCGGCCTTTCGCCCATGGGGTGTGGTGCGCTTCTCGGCGCGAGATGCCGCGGCCACCGATGCGCGGGTGGTGCTGGTGGATTCGGTGGGGCAGCTTTCGGCGCTGTATGCCCATGCGACGCTGGCCTATGTGGGCGGGGCGTTCACCACCGGCGTACACAACGTGATGGAGCCCGCGGCCATGGGCGTGCCGGCCATGTTCGGGCCGCGCTATCACAATTCCCCGGAGGCCATGGAACTGCTGGCGCAGGGTTGCGCATTTTCCATCGCCGACGCGCCCGCGTTCCATGAGCGGCTCCAGGCGCTGCTCGCCGATGCGGCGGCCACGGTCGACCTGGGGCGTCGGGCGCAAGCCTACATCGAAGATCAGGCTGGTGCCTCGCAGCGCTGTTTTGCCGTCATCAAGGAGACCTTGGCATGAGTGGAGTGATCCATCGCCCGCGGCGTACCGTTTACGCGAAGACGCCGAAATACATCGAGATCGAAACCACCATCGTGTGCAACGCCCACTGCTGGTTCTGCCCGCAGAACAACACCCTGCGCACGCCCCAGTACATGGAGGAGGCGGTGTGGAAGAAGATCGTCGACGAGTCGCGGGACATCGGGGTCACCTACCGCCCGTTCCTGCTCAACGAGCCCTTCATGGACCGCCGCATGCCCGCCATCTCCCGCTACATCAAGGAGGACCCCACGGCGCGGCTGGAGTTCAACACCAACGGCGAGGCGCTGCTGCCCAAGGTGTCGGACCAGATGATTGACATGGGCGTGGACGTGATGCGCTTCAGCATCGACGGCTTCAAGCGGGAAACCTTCGATGAAAGCCGGGGCATCAGCTACGACAAGGTCTACAAGAACGTCGCCTACTTCCTGCAGGCCGCCCGCGAGTCGGGCAAGGCCATCGAGACCGAGGTGCGCATGATCATGCTGCCCGGCACCGAGGCGGAGCAGAAGGATTTCAAGGCATACTGGGAGCAGCACGGCCCTGACCGCGTGGTCTTCACGCCCCTCTACAAGTATCCCTGGGAAGGGCAGACGGAGTCGGTGCCGCTGCCCTGCCTCAAGATTTCCGACGAGCTGTTCTTCTACGTGAGCGGCGAGGCCACCCTGTGCTGCTGGGACGCCAAGAACCGCGCGGTGATCGGCGACGTGCGCAACGAGCATGTGCTGGACATCTGGAACGGCGAGGTCATGCGCAAGCACCGGGAACTGCTCGATGCCGGGCGCCGCGACCAGATCGAGTTGTGCTCCCGCTGCGATGCGTACCAGGACGTGGACTGGAGCCTGTGGTGGGAGGAGGTTCCCCCGGCCGAGCGCCCGCCCGGCGTCAGCACCACGCCCGCCGGCTCCGCCGCCAATTCCTGAGTGGTCCGCCGGCCTGACCGACAGTGCCGCCGGCCTGACCGACAGTGCCGCCGGCCTGACCGACAGTGCCAGCTTGGTCGCGCCGCCCGTTGATGCTAGGCTGTGCCCGCCGCGCCAAGGAGCGCGGCTGCGTCAATGTCACATCGTCAATTCTGCCTGAGTGGGGCCTATGCGCGTCGGCGTTGAAGTGGGGGGCACCTTTACCGATCTGGTGCTGGTGGAAGCAGGGCAGGTGCGCATCGCCAAGGTGCCCAGCACCCCGGCCCATCCCGACGAGGGCGCGCTGAACGCCATCGAGGCGGCCGGCATCGACCTGGCCCAGGTGACCGACCTGGTGCATGGCTCCACCGTGGCCACCAATGCCATCCTGGAGCGCAAGGGCGCCCCGGTGTGCTTCGTGGTGACCCAGGGCTTCCGCGATGTGTTGCTGCTGCAACGCCACAACCGGCGGCAGATCTATGACCTGTTCTATGTGAAGCCCGAGCCGGTCGTGCAGCGTCACCAGATCGTGGAGGTGGAGGAGCGCCTGCGCGCTGACGGTTCCGTGGCAGTGCCCCTGGACCTGGGGCGGGCCGCCAAGGCCCTGCGGGATGCCCTGGCGCCGGGGCACTTCAAGTCCGTGGCCATCTGTCTGCTCAACAGCTACGCCAATCCCGACCACGAGCTGGCCCTGGCCGCCCTCGTGCGGGAGCGCTGGCCGGAGCTGGCCGTGACCTGCTCCGTGGACGTGACGCGGGAGTTCCGCGAGTACGAGCGCGCCTCCACCACCACCCTGGCCGCCTATGTGCAGCCGGTGATCGAAAGCTACCTGACCCGCTTTTCCACCAACCTGCAGGCCCGCGGGTTCAAGGGCTGGTTGAGCGTGATGCAGTCCAATGGCGGGCGCCTGCCCGTGGAGGGCATCATCCGCAATGCCATCACCTCGCTCTATTCCGGCCCCGCCGCGGGCGTGATCGGCGCCGTGCGCCAGGCCGGGCGCTCCGGCTTCGGAGACCTGATCACTTTCGACATGGGTGGCACCAGCACGGACGTGTGCCTGATCGCCGACGGCAAGCCCGACCTGGCCAGCGAGACGGAGGTGGACGGGCTGCCCATCCGCACGCCCGTGCTGGACATCGTGACCGTGGGCGCCGGAGGCGGCTCGCTGATCTGGGTGGACGATGGCGGCCTGCTGCGCGCCGGGCCCCAGTCCGCCGGGGCCGATCCGGGACCGGCCTGCTACTGCCGGGGCGGCGAACAGGCCACCGTGACCGATGCGCACATGATCCGCGGCACCGTGCGGCCCGAGGCCTTCCTGGGCGGCAAGATGACGGTGGATGCCGCGCTTTCCGCCAAGGTGTTCCAGCCGGTGGCGGAGCGCTTTGGCATGACCCTGGAAGAGGCCGCCGACAGCGCCATCCGCGTGGCGGAGAACAACATCGTGCGGGCGATTCAGCTCGTCTCCACCGAGCGCGGGCGCGATCCGCGCGACTACACCCTGGTGCCCTATGGCGGCGCCGGGCCGCTGCACGCGGCGCGCGTGGCGGAGGAGCTGGGCATCCGCACCATCCTCGTGCCGCCCAACGCGGGGGTGCTCTCCGCCGCGGGGCTGCTGGTGGCCGACTTCGTGCGCTACGAGACGCGCACGCGGCGGCTGCTGATCGAGGAGGGCGTGGAGGCCGCCGTGCGGGAAACCTTTGCCGCGATGACCCAAACCATCAGCGACTACTACCGCGAGCTGGGGCTGACGGGTGACCTGCACCTGCACCACTCCCTGGACATGCGCTACGTGGGACAGGCCTTCGAGGTGACCGTGGACCTGACCCCGGAGGAGCTGGAGCGCATGGACGGCAAGCTGCTGTTCGACGCCTTCGACGCGGCCCACCACCGCGTGTTCGAGTTCGGCGCATCGCCCCACAGCCGCGCGGAGATCGTCTCGTTCCGCCTGGGCGCCGCCGTGCCGGCGGAGAGCGTGCCGGCCTTCCGCGAGAGCGAGACGCCCCTGCCCGATGCGGCGGAGAGCACCGTGTTCGACCGGGGCGAGCAGGTCACCTGCCGCCTCATTACGCGCACCGCCTTTCGCGACGAGGGGCGCTTGTCCGGACCGGCCCTGGTGGAGGATAATACCTCCACGATCTACCTGCCCCGGGGGTGGACGGGGCGCATTGACGAATATGATAATCTGATTCTGGAGCGGGACCCGGCCGCCAGGGCCTGATGTCCCCCGCACCGCCGTTGCGCGAGTCCGCGCAACCAACCCCATCGGAGCCGCGCCATGACCATCGATGCCGTTGACCAGGCCGTCATCAGCCAGGGCCTCATCGCCGCCGCCCGCGAGATGGGCGCCAAACTCGTGCGCTCTGCATATTCCCCCGTCGTGCGCGAGGCCAGCGACTGCTCCGCCGCCCTGCTGGACCGCCACGGCAAGGTGGTGGCCCAGGCGGAGCTGATCCCCATGCAGCTCGGCTCCCTGGATGCCACGTTCCATCCCTGCGCGGAGCTTTTTCCGCCGGAGACGTTGCAGGAAGGGGACTTCTACATCAACAACGATCCCTTCCATGGCGGCCAGCACGTGCCGGACGTGTTCCTCTTCTCCCCCATCTTCGTCGAGGGCACGCTGGTCGGCTTCAGCGCTTCCGTGGCCCATCATCTGGACCTGGGTGGCGGCGCGCCGGGGTTGAACCCCAACGCCACCGATGTGCACCAGGAGGGGATCATCTTCCCGCCCAGCAAGTACAACCTGTCCCATGACTGGAACGGCGGGCCGCTGGAGCGCATGGTGCGGGCCAACATCCGCGTGCCGGACCAGACCATCGGCGACTTCAACGCCCAGTTCGCGGCCAACGGCATCGGCGCACGCCGTGTGAAGGACCTCTGCGCCAAGTTCGGCGCGGACACGGTGATGGCGGCGATGAACGAGCTGCAGGACTATTCCGAGCGCCGCATGCGCGCGGCCATCGAGGCGGCCCCCAACGGCGTGTACTACGGCGAGGATGCCCTGGACGATGACGGCCATGGGGCCGAGCGGCTGCCCGTCAAGGTGAAGCTGACCATTGCGGACGACCGGATCGAGGTGGACTTCGAGGGCACGGCGCCCCAGGTGAAGAGCAACATCAACAATCCCTTCGCCTCCACCATCTCCGCCTCCCTGGCCTGCATCAAGTCGGTGCTGACCAGCCCGGACATCCCCCACAATGACGGCTGCCACCGGCCGGTGACCATCAAGGCGCCCTACGGCAGCCTGCTCAATCCGCGGCCCCCGGCCCCGGTGCGGGCGCGCATGCTGCCCAGCTTCCGCCTGTTCAATGCCATGATGAAGGCCCTGGCCCAGGCCGTGCCGGAGAAGGTGATCGCCAGCGGCTTCGACACCACGGAAATCTCCTGTCTGAGCCACCTGGGCGAAAACGGCTACAAGATCTACCTGGAAATCTTCGGGGGCGGTTACGGCGCCGGGCCCCATACGGACGGCTGCAGCGCGGTGGACGGGCCCCTGTCCAATTGCAGCAACATCCCCGTGGAGTCCATGGACATGGACTACGACTTCTTCCGCGTACAGGAATACAGCCTGCGCAGCGACTCGGGCGGCGCCGGCAAGTACCGCGGCGGCCTGGGCTTCCGCCGGGTGTATGAAATCCTGGCCGACGGGGTGACCTTCGCCACCTATTCCGACCGCTTCAAGCTGGCGGCCCAGGGGCTGTTCGGCGGGGAGCCGGGGGAGACGGCGGAAACCTATGTGGTACGCGGCGGGGAGCGCATCGCGCTCAACTCCAAGCAGAGCTTCAACCTGCAACGGGGCGACCTGCTGGTCATGCACACCGGCGGCGGCGCCGGCTACGGGCTGGCCGCCGAACGGCCGGACGACCTGCTCCAGCGCGATGTGGCCCAGGGCATCGTGACCAGGCCGGAAAGCTACCGCCCCCAACGCCGCAAGGCGGGGTAGGCCGGCAGCGCGGGCCTGCTCAAATCCCCCGCGCCGCTTCGTGGCCTTCGTAGACGGCCTCCAGGGCCGTGCGCGGGGCCTGGCAGTCTCCCACGAGCAGGATGGCGGGGGTGTCCGGCGCGTCGCGCTGGGTGTCCTCCCATTGCCGGAACAGGCTGTCGTCGGCCACGCCGGGCGTGGCGGCGATCACGCTGTCGAACGCTCCGTGGGTCGTGCGCTCCCCGGTGGACAGGTCCTCCAGCACGGTGGCGCCGGGCGCATGGGCATGCACGCCATGGCCGGCGATGATGCGCACGCCCTTGTCGCGCAACCGGCTGCGCAGGGCATAGCTGCTGTAGATGGGAATCTTCCAGGCGATCGTGCCCGTGGGGGCGAGCAGCGTCACCTGCTTGCCCAGATCGGCCAGGTGCTCGGCCACGGCCGCCGCGGGCCAGTCGCCCAGGGCATCCACCATGGCCACCCGCTCGCCCAGCGCCGCCGGATCGCCCAGGGCCTGCTGCAGCGTGAGTCCGCTCCCGCCGCCGGGAAAGCCGGCCGGTACCGCCGTGGCGCCCGTGGCCAGCATCACCACATCCGCGCCGGCGGCGCGCAGGGCCGCGACGTCGGCCCGGCGGCCCAGCTCGATCTGCACCCCGTGGCGCTCGCACTGGGCGATCTGGAATTCCACCAACCCCAGAAACTCCTGACGCAGGGGCATGTGCCGCAGCCAGTTGAGCTGCCCGCCCAGCCGGTCTGCCGCTTCCCACAGGGTCACCTGATGCCCGCGGGCCGCCGCGACCCAGGCCGCTTCCAGCCCGCCGGGGCCGCCGCCCACCACCAGCACGCCTCGGGGGCGGGGGGCCTTGTCCCGTTCCGGCGCGGGCCAGGTGGCTTCCCGGCCGGCCGCCGGATTGGCCAGGCACGTGATGGCCTGGCTCAAGGCCAGGAATCCGGCGCAGCCCTGGTTGCAGGCGATGCACGGGCGCGTCTGCGCCTCCTCTCCCGCCTGGGCCTTGCGCACGAGGTCCGGATCGGCGATGTGCGGTCGGGCCATGCCCACCAGATCGGTCATGCCCTCGGCGAGGGCTTCCTCGGCCTCGGCCACGTTGCGGTAGCGGCACACGCTGAGTACCGCCGGCGGTGCAGGCAGGGTGGCCAGAGCTTGGCGCATACTGCGCGTGAGATGGCGGAAGGTATCCGGCGGGAAGCTCATGTCGGCCATCTGGGTGGAGATGGAATAGGTGCCCACGTAGGCCGAATGGGACACGTTGACGAAATCCAGCCGCACCTGCCGGGCCAACTCCGGCACGATGCGGCACATGTCCGCCACGCCCAGTCCGCCCGGCAAAAACTCATCCACACTGACCCGGATGCCCACGGGCACACCGTCGCCCACCGTCTCCCGCACGGCCCGCAGCACCGTCAGGGGAAAGCGCAGCCGGTTCTCTTCCGCGCCGCCGTACTCGTCCTCGCGGGCATTGGTGGCCGGCGACAGGAACTCCTGCAACAGGTGTCCATGGCCCAGATGCACCTCCAGTCCGTCCAGCCCGGCGCGCAGCAGATGCCGCGCGCAGCGGGCGTGACCCTCCACGACCTCGGCGATCTCGTCACGGGTCATGGCGTGGGGCATCGGCGCGAGCGCGGACCAGGGCAGGGGCGAAGGCCCCCACGACGGCGTGCGCGTGTAGTTGCCGTCGATGTGCCGCCCCAGGTGAATGATCTGCCCGAACAGCCGGGCGCCCTCGGCCTGTACGGCCCCGGCGATCTCGGCGAATTTGGGCACGGCCGCCGGGTCGTAGGCGTTCACGCCCTGCTCCCGCCCGAGGGAGGTGCGGTGTACGCGGATGCCCTCGAAGATGATCAGCCCGGCCCCGCCCCGCGCCCGCGCCTGATGGTAGGCCAGGTGGCGCTTGCTGGGCAGGTTCCGGCTGCCGTAGTTGGTGGTGTGGCCCGGCACGAAGATGCGGTTGCGCAGCGTCACCCCGCCAAGGGTGAAGGGCGTGAACACGTGGGGATAGCGCGGATGGGCGTCGGGGCTCATGGGTCTCGGCAATCGGGTTAGGGTAGGCAGGTGGTCAAGGCGCCGCCGACGAAGCGGCCTCGGGGAAATGCCTCAGGCGCCCGCCGTCGTCACGCGCAGCAGGTGCTCCCGCAGGATCGGCCCCACCACCTCCGGGTGGGTCACCGGGGCCATGTGTGCCCCGCCCCGCAGCATCGCATAGCGCGAATCCGGAATGGCCTCGTGCAGCAACTCTGCCGCCCGAATGTCTGGCCGGGTCGTGTGCTCCCCATGGGCGATCAGCGTGGGGATGCGCAGGCGGCGCAGGCGCGGGAGCAGGGTGCGGTCCACCGTCTCCGCGCGGCACATGTCCACCAGGTCCTCCAGGTAGGTGTCCAGCTTGCCACGCATCTCGGCCGAGAGCGCCCGCCAGGCACCGGCACCGTTGCGGTAGTCGAAGAAGCCGGCCCAGGCCGCGTCCCGGTCTCCCGCCTGGTAGGCAGCCAACAGGCCATCCACCATGCCGGTGTATTCCCGGTACAGCACCAGCTCCCCTTCGGACTCGAGCAGCTCCACCACCAGCGGCTCGATCACGGCCATGCTGCGCAGCCACGGCGGTTGCCGCACCGCGACCTTGACGGCGATGGTGCCCCCGTAGGAATGCCCCACCAGATGCAGGGGCACCCCCAGTTGGGCCACGAGTCCCTGCAAGAGTAGCACGTCGTCGTCATAGGTCAGGATGCCGGGGCCGGGCCAGCGCTGGGTGCCGCCCATGTTGTAGAAGTCGATGGCCAGCACGCGAAAGCGGTCCGCCAGGTAGGGCAGGATGCCCCGCCACTGGGCGCTGGTGTACAGCCCGCTGTGCAGCAGCATCACCGCCTCGCCCGCGCCGGTATCCGTATAGTGTACCGTGTGTCCGTTGACGGTGGTCTGGGGCATGGGGGTGCCGGATGCTAGGGAAGTTCCGCGCCTGCGCCGGCGGCCTGTCCGCGGCGGGCTTATCGCCCCCTATACCGCACGCGCGGCCCCATGGCCACCGGCCGCGGCACGGGCGCCCGTTGATCTCCTGCCGCCGATGCGACTATGCTGCCTTCGCGGCACGGCGCAGGCCGCAAGAACATTTGAACAGGAGGAACACCGCGTGTACCTGCACTACGATCAGGCCGGACTGGACGCCCAGTACAACATGCGGGCCCGGCACCCTGACTTTCAGCAGATCATGGATGCGGGCACCGCGGAGAGTCAGCGTGTGCGCACGGCGTTGCCCGCGGAATGGGATGTGGCCTATGGCGATGCGCCGGGGCAGGAGCTGGAGGTCTTCCGCGCACCGGCGGAAGGCGGGCCCGTGCTGCTGTTCATCCACGGCGGCTACTGGCGCGCCATGGACAAGACCAACTTCAGCTTCGTCGCGGAACACTTCGCCCGTGCCGGCGCGGCCGTGGTGAACATCAACTATGCCCTGGCGCCGTCGGTGGACATGACCGAGATCGTGCGGCAGGTGCGCGAGGCGGTCGGGTGGACCTACCGCAACATCAGCCGCTACGGGGGCGACCCCAAGCGCATCTATGTCTCCGGCCATTCCGCCGGTGGATACCTGGGCGGCATGTGCGTGACCCATGACTGGACGGCAGAGGGACTGCCCGCCGACGTGATCAAGGGCGCCTGCCTGATCAGCGGCCTGTACGACCTGGAGCCGATCCGCCTGTGCAACATCAACGACGACGTGCGCCTGACCCCGGCCCACGTGCAGGCGCTGAGCCCCCTGCATTTGCCCGTGACGGGTGGTACGCCGGTGATCCTGGCCGTGGGCGGCGACGAGTCGGAGGAGTTCCTGCGCCAGACGGAAGCCCAGTACCGCGCCTGGCTGAGCCAGGGTGTGCGGGCGGCCCATCTGGTGGTGCCGGGCACGAACCATTTCACCATCATCAGCAGCCTGGGCGACCGGGACACCATGCTCAGCCGCTACATGCGCGGTCAGATGAACCTATAGCCGGCCGCACCAGGAGCCCCCCCATGTCCGTCGCACAACGCTTGCGGGAGCTGGGCATCACCTTGCCCGGCATCCCCCAACCCCTCGGCAACTATGTGGATGCGGTGCAGACGGGGAACCTGCTGTTCCTCGCCGGCCGGGGCGCTGTGCTGCCCGACGGCACGCGGCCCACGGGGCAGGTGGGCGCCCAGGTGTCCGTGGAGCAGGCTCAAGCCTATGCCCGCACGATCGCCCTGCTCGACGTGGCGGTGATGCAGACCATGCTGGGCGATCTGGAGCGCGTGGCGCGCATCGTCAAGGTGCTGGGCATGGTCAACGCCGTGCCCGGCTTCACCGAGCACCCGCGGGTGATCAACGGCTTCTCCGATGCGATGGTGGACATTTTCGGCGAGCGCGGCCGCCATGCCCGCTCCGCGGTGGGCATGGGCTCCCTGCCCCTCAACATTCCCGTCGAGATCGAAGTGATCGTGGAAGTCACGCCCGTATCCGGCGGCGCCGATGGCCCGCCCAACCCCCCCATGCCGACCCTATGATCTTTCTGCTTCTCGCCATCGGCGCCAGCGTGCTCAACGCGATCATTCTCAAGCGCGGCGAAACGGGCGCCCATGACCGGCTGGTCGTGATGGCCAGCAACTATCTGGTCGCCGCCGCGCTGGCCGTGGGCCTGTGGCTCGTGCGCGGGGCCCAGGGCTTCTCCTGGCCCACCCTGGCGCTGGGACTGGTGGGTGGTATCTTCTATGCGGGCGGGATGATCATGTGGATGGTGGCCATCCGTCGCTCGGGTATCGGCACGTCTACCGCGGCGTTGCGCATGGGGGTGGTCTGGCCGGTGCTGGTCTCCATGGTCTTCTTCAGCGAGGTGCCCTCGCTCTATCAGAGCCTGGGCATCGCCCTGGCGCTGGTGGCGATTCTGCTGGTGTCGCTGTCGGGCCGTCTCGGCGACGCGTCCACGGAGGGCAGTGCTGTCCTGCTGCTGCTGGCCACCTGGGTGATCGCCGGAGCCTGCTTCGTCACGCTCAAGGTCTTCACGGAGGTCAGCCCCAAGTCGGAGAAGGATGCGCTGCTGGCGCTCATCTTCGGCTCCGCGTTCATCATCTCGTGGGGCTGGGTGATCCTGCGCAAGCGCCGCTTTCGGCGGGGCGACTTCGCCAGCGGCAGCGTGTTCGGCTTCTTCAATGTAACTTCCAACATGCTGGTGCTCACGGGGCTGCAGACCGTGCCGGGCATTCTGGCCTTTCCCATCCTGAACACGGGCATCCTCTTCGCCACGGGCCTGCTGGGGGTCGCGGTGTATGGGGAGCGGCCCGGGCTATGGGGCGTACTGGCGCTGCCCGCCGCGGCAGGTGCTATCGCCTTGATGAGCCTGTAGACTGCGGCATTAGGTTCCCGTTCGATTCACACTCCTGGCTGCCAAGGACAGCGCAACGCCGCCATGCATGATCTGACCCTGTTGCAGGACCTGGTGATCATCGTCGCGGCCGCCCTGGCCGTGGTGGTCGTGCTGGAGCGTGTGGGCGTTCCGGCGGTGGCGGGCATGATCATCGCCGGTACGCTGATCGGCCCGGTGGGTCTGGGGCTGATCGATGACGTGCACCGCGTCGACCTGCTGGCCGAGGTGGGCATCGTGCTGCTGCTCTTCGGCATCGGGCTGGAGCTGTCCCTGGAGCGCATGCGCATGCTGTGGCGGCTGGTGGTCTTCGGGGGCACGCTGCAGGTGAGCCTGTCGATCCTGGCCGTGTTCGCCCTGGCCATGGCCCTGGGCGTGGCGTCAAACACGGCGCTGCTGCTGGGCTTCATGATCGCCGTGTCCAGTACGGCCATCGTGCTCCGGGCGCTGCAGGCGCGCAGCGAGCTGGATGCGCCCCATGGGCTGCTGATTGTCGGCGTGCTGGTGTTTCAGGACTTGTGCGTCGTGCCCATGATCCTGGTGTTGCCGCTGCTGGCGGGCGAATCCGGCTCTGGGCCCGCGGTGCTGTTGCTGCTGGTCAAGGCGCTGGCGGTGCTCGTGGGCGTGTTGCTGGCCGCCTGGCTGGCCGTGCCGCGTGTGCTGCACGTGGTGGCCCGCACACGGCAGCGCAACCTGTTCGTGATGACCGTGTTCGTCATCTGCATGGGCACGGCCTGGCTGGTCAACCTGGCGGGGATCTCCCTGGCGCTGGGGGCCTTTCTGGCCGGGCTGGTGGTTTCCGGCAGCGACTACCGCACCCAGGCGCTCTCCGACCTGCTGCCCATGCGCGAAGTGCTGACCAGCGTATTCTTCGTCTCCATCGGCATGTTGCTCGATCCCCTGGAAATCTGGGCGCGGGCTCTGCCGGTGCTCACCCTGCTGGTGGGCATCCTGGCCGGCAAGTTCGTGGTCATGTTCTTCATCGCGGCCCTGATGGGCCTGCCCACGCGCGCGGCGGTGCTCTCCGCGGCGGGGCTGGCGCAGGTGGGGGAATTCTCCTTTGTGCTCATGCGCGCCGCCGAGCCGATGGGGTTGCTCCCGGAGCCCCTGGGCAGCGATCTGCTCTCGGCCACCATTCTGTCCATGCTGGTCACGCCCCTGTTCCTCGCCATCAGTCCGCACCTGGCCGCCGGCGTGGGGCACCTGGGTTCATTGACCAAGGTGATGCGCGTGCGCTCCGTGGAGGACTTCTCCGTGCAGACCCACCACATGCGGGATCATGTGGTCATCGCGGGCCTGGGCGTGACCGGCGAGGAGCTGGCGCTGTCCCTGGGCCAGTCGGGTATTCCCTACATCGCGGTGGACCTGAACCCGGATCGAGTGCGCCGGGCCGTGGTGCGCAACGTGCGGGCCGTATTCGGGGACATCACCAGCAACGAGGTCATGGAGCACCTGGAGCTCGCCCGGGCCAAGGAGTTCGTGGTGGCCATCAACGATCCGGTGGCCGGGCTGGCCGCGGTGCGCAATGCCCGGCGGATCATGCCGGGCCTGCATATCGTCGTGCGCACACGCTTCCTCAACGATGCGCCGGGCTATCGCGCGGCCGGCGCCGACGTGGTCATCCCCGCCGAGCTGGAGGCGGCGGTGCGCATTCTGGACTATGTGCTGGGGCGCTATACCGTGACGGCCGGCACCGTGGAGCAGCGCATCGCCGCGTTGCGGGAACGGTACGAGATGCAGCAGGTGGGCGACGTGACGTCGACCGGCGGCGGGGCCGCCGCCGCCGATCCGCCTGCCTGATGGTGACGTGGCGCAATGCCCGCGGACTCAGCCGTGACGGGCGGCGATCTGCTCGGCCTGGGCGATGATGCGGCGGGCCTGGCGCACGTGGGCCATGTCGATCATCTTGCCGTCCAGGGTCGCCGCGCCGGCGCCGGCCCCATGGGCCGAGTCCATCGCCTGCACCAGCCGCCGCGCGTGGGCGACCTCCTCCTCGGTGGGACCGAAGATGCGGTTCACCGGCCCGATCTGTTCCGGGTGAATGCACCACTTGCCCGTGTAACCCAGACTCACGGCACGGCGGCAGATGGCGGCCAGCCCGTCCGGATCCTTGAAGTCCGTGTAGGGGCCGTCCAGCGCGCGAATGCCGTGGGCGCGGCACGCCGTGGCCAGCCGGGCCAGGGCATAGTGCCAGGCATCGCCCCAGTGCTGGGTGCGCCGGCCGGCGTCGTCCGGATAGGTCAGCACGCCGTATTCCGGGTCGGGGCCGCCCACGACCTTGGAGCGGTTGCCCACGCTGGCCGCATAGTCCCCGGGGCCGAAGCTGATGCTCTCCAGGCGGGGAGAGGACTGGGCGATGGCCTCCACGTGCGTCATGCCCAGGGCGGTTTCCACCAGAATCTCGATGCCGATGGGCCGCGCGCGGCCGATGGCCTGCTCGATCCCCTGGAGCATGGTCGCCACGCAGGTCACGTCGTCCGGCCGCTCCACCTTGGGCACCATCACGGTGTCCACGCGCGGGCAGGCCTCCGCCACGTCGATCAGGTCGCGGTAGGCCCATTTGGTGTCCAGCCCGTTGATGCGTACGCAGATCGTGTGCGCCCCCCAGTCCAGGCCGTTCAGCGCCTTGATGGCCGCGGCACGGGCCTGGGTCTTCTCCTCCGGGGCCACGGCATCCTCCAGATCCAGCATGATCGTGTCTGCGTCGCCGGCGATGGCCTTGGCGAAGAAGCGCTCGCTGGTGGCGGGCACAGAGAGCAGGCTGCGCTCGGGGCGCATTTCGGGATCGATCGGTGTGTGACTGGTCATGGCTGTGGCGTGTGGGATGGAAGACAGTGTGCCGGCCCCGCCGTCCCCAGGGACGGCGGGGCCGGCAACCCTACCAGATGGCTGCGGCGGCGCGCAGCCGGGCGATCTCCGCCGGGTCGCGCCTGAGCCGCTCCTGCAACACCTGATCGGTGTGCTCGCCCAGCAGCGGGGCGCGCTCGCGCACGCCATTGGGGGCATTGTGCAGCAGCCAAGGAATGCCCGTGTGCTGCTGGGTGCCCACCTCGGGATGGGGAATGCGGCTGAAGAAGCCCCGCGCCTCCAGGTGGTCGTCATCGGCCAACTCCGCCGTGTCCAGTACCGGATGGGCCGGCACGCCTTCGGCCTGTAGCCGCCGCGTGGCCTCCTCCCGGCTCTGCTCCCGGGTCCAGGCGCTGAGCAGCTCCTCCAGGGCCGCCTCGTTGGCCTTGCGGGCCTCGGCGGTGCGGAAGCGCGGGTCGTCGCGCAGAGCGGCATTGCCCATGGCGCGGCACAGGCCCTGCCATTCCGCGTCGCTGGTGACGGCGATGGCTACCCATTTGTCGTCGCCCGTGCTGGGGAAGCAGTTGTGCGGGGCATACACCGGATCCCGGTTGCCCATGTAGGGGTAGGGCGCGTTGCCCAGGGCCGCGTTGATCCAGCCCTCGAAGCCGTTGGAGATCATGGACTCCCACAGGGAGGCATCGATGTACTGCCCCCCGCCGTTGCGCAGGCGCGCGACCAGCGCCGCGAGCACCCCGTAGGCGGAGCATACCCCGGCATGGGGGTCGCCATAGCCGTTGGCCGCATACAGGGGCGGCACGCCGTCCCGGTCCGGGTTGGCGATGATGCCGGCCAGGGGCACCACGGTGGGGCCGTAGGCGATGTAATTCTTCAAGGGGCCGGACTGCCCGAAGCCGGAGACGGTGAGCACGATCATCTCCGGGTTGATGCGCAGCAGCTCGTCGGCGCCCAGGCCGAAGCGGTCCATCACGCCGGTGGAGAAGTTGCTGGCGGCAATGTCACATTCCTTGGCCAGCTCCTTGATCAGCGCCACGCCGTCGGGATGCTTGATGTCCACGGCGATGCTGCGCTTGCTCTGGCCGTACTCGTTGAAGAAGCCGCCGCGGTTGAGCCCGGCTTCCATGCCCTTGGGGAAGATGTTGAAACGGCGGGTGAAGTCGGGGCGCTTGGCCGATTCGATCTTGATCACGTCGGCGCCCAGATGGGCCAGCAGCTCAGTGCAATGGGGCCCGGCCCAGTACCAGGTCATGTCCAGCACCTTCACGCCTTCCAGGGGCAGGGGCAACCGGCCGCCGTTCCCCTTGCGGGCGCCGTTACCGTTTGCACCCGCGGCACGGCCGTTCCCCGCACTGCCGTTTGCGCCGTTGCCATTGCCGAAGAGGCCGGCCAGCTCGCCGTTGGCCTCGCCCAGCAGGGGCGCGGGGGACTGGATGCGCCACCAGGCATCCTTCATCTTGAAGGGTGCGCCCGGCATGGGCAGCTTGCCCGCCACCGGGTGATTCTGCTCCTGGATGAAGCCCCGTGCCTTGAGATGCTCCTGATCGAACAGGTCACCGGGCTCGTAGAGCCGCGTGGCGCAGATGTGGTTGGCCTGGCAGGCATGGTACAGCTCCTCGGCGTCCCACTGGGTGGTCAGCGCCTCCAGCTTGGCATTGAGGTCCTCCAGGTGTGCGCCGCGGTCCCAGCCGGTCTTGAATCGCTCCTCCTTGGCCCAGGCCGGGTCACCCAGCAGCGTGACCAGGCGCGCCCACTGGTCCTCCTCGGGGCACACGATGAACAGGTAGCCTTCCTTGCACTTGTAGTAGGCGGCCGGGGCGAACAGGCGCGGCTTGAAGCGGTTGATGATGCGCCCCGCGTACGTCCACTCCACGAAGTTGGGGCCGTGGAAGGACGAGTTGACCTGGTGCACGGAGACGTCGATATGCTCCCCGTGGCCCTGCTCCTCGCCGCCATGGCGGGCAGCGCCGTAGTAGGCGCCCAGGGCCGCGACGATGCCGTAGATGCCGGCCTGGATGTCCGCCTGATGGCCGAAGAACTTGACCGGCGGACGGCCTGCCGCCCCTTCCGGATCGGCGAAGACCCAGCCCGAAGCGCTGGCGTGGAAGCCGGTGAGCTCCGTGCCGGCCCAGTCCTTGCGCGGTCCGGTGAGGCCGAAGGGCGTGATGGAGACCATGACCAGCGCGGGCTGCAACGCGGCGAAGCGCTCATAGTCGATGCGCTTGGCAGCCATCTCCTGGGGCCGGAAATTGTGCACCAGGATGTCCGCCTGGGCCGCCAGCGTGTCCAACTGTCCCTGGCCCTGCTCGGTATCCAGGTCCAGCACCACACTGCGCTTGTTGGCATTGAGGGCCAGGAACAGGCCGCTGGCCTCCGGATCCGGCTTGCCGTTGCGGAACGGCCCGCGTTGCCGTGACGGGTCGCCCCCCGGTGGCTCCACCTTGACCACGGTGGCGCCCATGTCGCCCAACAGCTTGGCCGCATAGGGGGCGGAAACGCCGCCGCCCAGTTCCAGTACGCGAATGCCTTCCAGTCCTTTTGCCATGGCTCGATCCATCCTGTGGGACGCCCGCCTGCCCCCTGTTCCCCCCAGGATTGGTCGTCGGGTCAATGCTTGTCCGTGCAGCGCCTCGGCCGCTCCGGTTGGCCCGGATTCTAGCGCCTTGCCGGCCCGATTGCCAGCGTGGGCCGACAGGGTTCGCCGGGCTATTCGGCGGGTGCCGGGGCAGTTGCCACGGGCGGCCTTCTGCCGGTGGTGGTGAGCCAGATGCCGGTGACGATCAGCACGATGGCGACGCCGTGAAACCAGCGCGGCAGCTCCCCCAGGAACAGAATGGCCATCAGGGTCGTGAAGGCCGGGATGAGGTGCAGGAACAGCCCGGACGTGTTGGCTCCCACCAGGGGCACGGCCCGGTTCCACAGCACATTGGCCAGCGCCGAGGGCACCACCCCGATGTACAGGGCCGCGCCCAGGGTGACCGGCGAGTAGATCATGCTCCCGTCCCACAGGGGCTCGGCCAGAAACCAGGGCAGCAGCAGCAGCGTACCCACGCACACGATGGCCCCCACGAAGGCCAGGGGGTCCAGCGCCGCCGGGCGCCGGTAGAGCAGAATGGTGAACAGCCCCCAGGCCGGCATGCCCCCGGCGGACCACAGGTCGCCCCGGTTGAACTCCAGCCCCAGCAGCACCCCCGGGTCGCCCCGCACCACGATGGTCAGCACGCCCACGATGGAGAGCAGCACGCCGATCCACTGTTGCAGGCGCAGCCGCTCACTCAGCACCGCCCAGGACATGGCCACGATGACGATGGGCGCCACCGAGTTGATGAAGCCCACGTTGAGCGCCGTCGTGGCGTCCAGGGCCTGATAGGAGGTGGTATGGAACAGGAAGATGCCGAAGAAGCCCGTCACCAGCACATACTTCCAGTGCTTCAGCAGCATGGGCCAGGCCGCCCGCATGCGTGGTCCGGTGAGCAGCAGCACCACCGCCGAAGCGAAGGTCCAGCGCCAGAACAGCAGGGCCATGGGCGAGGTCTGCTCGTGCACGGCGCGTGTGATGAGCACGTTGGTGGCCCAACTGAACGTGCACAGCACCATGTGCAGATAGGGCGAGAACACGAAGGCACGCAGGGCCGACGGCCGATCCGGCAGGGTCGTCTCTTGCGGGGTCATCGGGGGGCTCCCTGTGCTGAATGGGCATGCGCTGCGTGGGGCAAGTGCTGCATGGCAGCCGGCGGTCTCCGACTCTCCTACACGAAAAGCCGCGTGACGACACCCCGCGATTTTGCCATGGTTTGGGGCAAGCAGCGCAGTGGGAGCAGCATCGCAGTAAATTAGGCATCGCAGTGAGAGCGGCACATGCTTCGAGCCAACCCTGGCGGGAGCCAGCCAGGTCATGCAACCCCGGAGGTAATGTCATGAACGCATCCCCCACATCCGACGTCACCGCCATTCGCAAGGGTTACGTCGACACCTCGGGCGGGCAGATTCACTACCGCGAGGCGGGCAATGCCCGGGGTCTGCCCATCGTGATGATTCACCAGACCGCGAGCTGCGGCGTGATGTACGAGTGGCTCATGCGGGAGCTGGCCGGGGAATACCGCTGCATCGCCCCGGATGTGCCGGGCTTTGGGGAATCCTTTCGCCCCGAGGAAAAGGGCAACATTCCCCTTTACGGCCAGGCCATCCATGAGGCCCTGCAGGGGCTGGGCATCGAGGAATGCTGGCTGCTGGGCGCCCACTCGGGCACCGCCGTGTGCGTGGAGCTGGAAACCCGGCATCCGGGGCTGGCCCGCAAGCTGGTGCTCTCCGGGCCGGTCTACAGCAATGACGACATGCGCGCCCTGATCGCCGAGCAGGCCAAGCCCTTCGAGATTCGCGAGGACGGCAGCCATCTGCTGGAAATCTGGCAACGCATCCGCGGCAAGGACCCGCAGGCGCCGCTGGCGTGGGCTGAGACGGAGTGCATCAACAACCTGCATGCCGGGCCCCGCTGGCACGAGGCCTATCTGGCCACCGTGACCCACGACTTCAACAACCTGCTGCCCACGGTGAAGTGTCCCACGCTGATGATCGCGGGGGATCATGACACCCTGCGCACCAGCCTGGAGCCGGCCCAGGCGGCCCTGCCCGGCTCACGGATGCAGGTCGTCCCCGGCGCCACCACCTACATCATGGTGCGCGAGGCACCCAAGGTGGCGGCCATCCTGCGCGACTTCTTCCGGGACGAGTAGCCCGGTCGGGCGATGCAGGGCTGCCCGCGCGGCCCTGCCCGCCTATCCCACGTGGGTCAGGTTCAGCTCGCCGTCGTTGGTGCGGCCGTGGCGGCCATGGTCGAAGGTCCAGGTGATCTCGCCCCGCTCGGCGGCCTTCTCGCCACGCAGGGCGGTGGTGGCCGCCGCGTCAATGGGGTGCTCGGGCGCGGCGCCCAGCACCACGCCGTAGCCGTCCCGCGCCACCTCGGGTGACACGCGCCCGTCCAGCACGTCCCGCTGCACCAGTTCCGGCTCGCGCGTCAGGGGATCGCCGTAGCCGCCCCCGCCGGGGGTGTAGATGGTCAGCTTGTCCCCGGTGTGCAGGGTGAACTCCTTCTTGCTGCGAATCTCCTCCCGCGTGCCGCCGACCCGGTCGATCCAGCCCTGGCCCGGCGCGCCGGCCCCGCCGCCATGGACACCCCACGGCTGGGTGAAGTAGCGCTCGCCGCGCAGGGACACGTACACGTCGCCCGCGGCCGCCTCGAACACCTTCTCGTAGCCCAGCCCACCGCGGCGGCGGCCGATGCCGCCGGAATCGCGCCGGATGCGAAAGGTGTGGATGCGCAGGGGAAAGCTGGTCTCGAAGGCCTCGGACGGCACGTTCATGGTGTTGGAGATGCCCACTTCCAGGATGTCCAGCCCGTCCTGGTCGAGCCGCGCACCGGTACCGCCCGCGCCCATCTCGCAGGTCACATAGGGTCGGCCCGTATCCGGGTGGGTGCCGGCGAAGGTGGCGAACATGGTCTGCCCGCAGGGGGCCGCGGGCACGCGTTCGGGCCACACCTGGGCCAGGGCGCCCTGCACCACGTCGTTCATGCGGATCATGGTGGCCCCCCGCGCGCTCACCGGGGCCGGATGGCGCGGGTTGACCACCGAGCCCTCCGGCAGCACGAAGTGCAGCATGCGCGCGCAGCCGCTGTTGTTGGGGATGGTCGGGTCGGTGATGGCCTTGACCCAGTAGTAGGCTGGAGCCAGGGCATTGGAGGGCACGCTGTTCACCGGGCCCCGGGTCTGCGCGCCGCTGCCCGTGTAGTCGAAGGTGATGTCCGAGCCCTTGACCGTGATGGCGGCGCGAATCTTGACCAACTCGTCCAGCACCACGCCGTCATTGTCCAGGTAATCGGTGAAGGTGTAGGTGCCGTCGGGCAGGGTGCTCAGCACCTCGCGGGTCATGGCCTCGGCCCGGTCCAGCAGCTCGTCGATGGCGGCGCGGAAGGTGTCCTGACCGTATTCGTCCAGGATCTCTCCGATGCGCGCCTTGCCCACATTGCCCGCGGCGATCTGGCTGTGCAGGTCGCCCATCACCGTCTCCGGCAGGCGCACGTTCTTGCGGATCATGGCGTGCAGCGTCTCGTTGGGCTTGCCCGCATCGTAGAAGCGCAGGGGCGGGATCACGATGCCCTCCTGGAACAGCTCGGTGGCATCGGTGGGCACGCTGCCCGGGCTCTTGCCGCCCACGTCCTGGTTGTGGGCCATGATCCCGGCAATGCATTCCACGCGGCCCTGGTAGTGAATCGGCACGGCCACGATGATGTCCGGCAGGTGCGACGCGCCATCGTAGGGGTCGTTCATGATGAACACGTCCCCTTCCACCATGGTGTCCACGGGGAACAGGGAGATCATCTTCTGCATCACGGGCACCATGAACCCCAGGTGCGCCGGGATGGAGGTGGCCTGGGCGATGGTTTCGCCATGCACACTGAACAGGGCGCTGGAGGCGTCGTTGGCCTCCTTGATGTTGCTGGAGAAGGCACTGCGCAGCAGGGCGATCTGCATCTCGTTGGCAATCACGTCAAACTTGTTGCGCAGCACTTCCAGGGTAATCGGGTCGACGGCCATGGATCAGCCTCCCTCGGTAGTCGTGACAAGCAGGTTGCCCGCGGTGTCGCGGCGGGCCGTCTGGGCCGGGTAGACCACGGTGGTGGTGTCCCGCTGTTCAATGATGGCCGGGCCGATGATGGGCTCCTCCGGCGGCAGCGCCGGGCGGTCGTAGATCGGCGTATCCGTGTACCTGCCCAGATCGTCAAAATAGGCCGGCCGGGTCTCCTTGAGCGCCTGGGCCAGGTTGTCCCGTCCCGCCTCGCCCCGCAACTGGGGCATGGCGTGGGCCGCGCGATGCACCACGCGCAGGTTGACGAACTCCACCTGTTGCGCCGGGTCGCTGTGGCCGTAGATGCGCTGGTGCGTGGCATGAAACGCAGCCATGGCGCCGGCCACGTCGTTATCGCTCGCCAGCTCCACCTCCAGCTCATAGGACTGCCCCACGTAGCGCACGTCGGCGGAGCGCGTGGTCCTGATGTCCGCGGCGGGCACCCCGTCCTGCTCCATGCGCGCCAGCCCGGCGGCGTTGAGCTCGGCGAACAGCCCCGCCATGTCCCCCATGCGCGCTTCGTCCGAGCGGGCGCCGAAGGCGCGCACCTGCTCCTGCTCCGCGGGTGAGACCAGCAGGCCGAAGGCCGCCAGCACCCCCGGCGTGGCCGGCACCAACATGCTGGGAATGGACAGCCGCGGGGCGATGCGCCCCCCGTGTACCGGCCCGGCGCCGCCCAGGCACACCAGGGCGAATTGGCGCGGGTCGTAGCCCTTGCGCACGGAGACCAGCCGCACCTCGTCGGCCATGCGATCGTTCACGATGCGGTGAATGCCCGCGGCCAGGGCCGGCGGCGCCAGCTCGAGGCGCTTGGCCATCTTGGCCACGGCGTCCTGGGCCGCCGCCGGGTCGATGGTCATGTCGCCGCCGGCGAAGTACTTGGGATTCAGGTAGCCCAGCACCACGCTGGCGTCCGTGACGGTGGGCTCCGTGCCGCCCCGTCCGTAACAGGCGGGGCCGGGGGTGGCCCCGGCGCTCTCCGGGCCCACGTGCAGCCCGCCGGCGGTGTCCACCCAGGCGATGCTGCCGCCGCCCGCGCCCACGGTGTTCACGTCCACCATGGAGATGCGCAGGGGAAAGGTGTCGATGCGTCCGTCGCGGGAGAGGATGGGCTTGCCCTCGCGAATCAGCGCCACGTCGCAGCTCGTGCCGCCCATGTCCAGGGTGATCAGGTTGCGCAGCCGGCTCAACTCGCCGCTGAAGCGTCCCCCCAACACCCCGGCGGACGGCCCGGAGAGCAGCATGGTCACGGGGCGCTCGCGGGCACTGTCCAGCGCCGTCAGGCCGCCGCGGGACTGCATCACCTGCAGGCGCGGCTCCAGGCCCATGTCGGCCAGCCCCGCCTTGAGTTCGCCCAGATAGACCGACACGCGGGGCCGCACATAGGCATCGAAGGCCGTGCACACCACGCGCTCGTATTCCCGGAACACCGGGTCCACATCGCTGGAGAGGGAGACCATGATTTCCGGCTGATGCTGCGCCAGCAGCTCGCGGGTGCGCTGCTCGTGCACCGGATTGACGAAGCTGAACAGGTAGCACACGGCCAGGGCCTGCACGCCGTGGCTTTCCCGCAGGTGCCGTGCCTGTTCCAGCAGCTGTGCCTCGTCCAGCGGCTCGATGATCTGGCCCTTGTTGCCGATGCGCTCGCGAATGCCCGCCCGCAGCCGCCGCGGCGCCAGGAACACGGGGGTCTGGGCCACCAGGTCCACGTTGTACATATCCTGGCGGCGCTGCCGACCGATTTCCAGGGCGTCCTGGAAGCCGTCGGTCATCAGCACACCGGTGATGGCCCCCTTGCGCTCCAGGATGGCGTTGGTGGCGACGGTGGTGCTGTGCACGAAGCGCCGCACCTGGGCGGGCTTGCCGCCGCAGCGTTCCAGAATGCGCTCCGCGGCCTCGCAGACGCCGGCCACCAGGTTGCCCGCCGTGGTGGGCACCTTGGCGACGTGCAGGGTGTGGCCGTCAGTCAGCGCGACAATGTCGGTAAAGGTGCCGCCGATATCCACGGCGACGTCAATGACAGGTCCGGTCATGGTCAGCCTTTGCAGTGCAATTCCGCCGTGATAACCCCCAGCGGCGCACCCGCGAGGCAGCATGCGCCTGCCGGGGATGTCCGCTGGTCCCTCCGGGTTCACAGCCCGCACATGCATACACGACAGCCGTGTGACGGGCAATGCGTGGCCCCAGGCCAGCCGCCACTATCGTTCAGGCGTCGATTGGGATATGGCAGGCAATGCCGAGTGGCCTGCCGTCGCGGATGCCTGCGGACCAAGTGACGGCGGCCCGAATCCTTTCATCCTGCCTGGAGAGACCCCATGCCCCTGCTCAAACGACCCGAAGGCGACCTGTATTATGACGTTTGCGACATTGTGCCCCCCTGGGTGGAGAACAAGCAGACGATCCTGTTCCTCAACGGCTTGGCCATGAATTCCGACATCTGGGTTACCTGGCTGCCGGAACTGGTGCCGTACTACCGTGTCATCCGCACGGACCTGCGGGGCTTCGGGCGCTCCTTCGTGCCGGGCAAGACCGACCCATGGAGCCTGGAGCTGATCGCCCAGGATGTACTGGCCGTGATGCAGGCGACCGACACCGGGCAGATCCACTTCGTCGGCGAAAGCACCGGCGGCACGGTGGGCATGTACATGGCCATCGAGCATCCCCAGGCCCTGGCCAGCCTGACCCCCGTCTCCGCGGCCCATGCAGGGGGATCCATCAACATGGCCGACCGGCTGCGCGACGAGATCGCCGAGATCGGCATGGATGCCTGGTCCGAGCGGCTGATGGGCCGGCGTTTTCACCCGGGCACGATCACCGAGCCCATGCACCGCTGGTTCCATGACGTGCAGCGGGCCTCGGTGCCCCATGTGTGCGTGGACCTGGCCAACATGCTGATCGCCATGGACCTGACCGACCGTCTGGGCGAGATCAAGGTGCCCACGCTGATTCTTTCCCCCGACGACAGTCCATTCGTGGTGGTGGAGGAGCAGGTCAAGCGGCTGCGCGCCATTCCGAACAGCATCCTGCACGTCGTGGCCAACTCACGCCACGGGGTGTCCCACTCCCACGGGCCCGAATGCGGGCGGGCGTTGCGGGATTTTCTGGTGCGCAATTTCGGCGCCTGAGTGTCGTAAAAAATAAGGGCGCGGGATGGCATTCCCTTTGTGGCCAGATTTGCTATAAGGGGGCTGCATACGGGCCGGGTGTGCCGGGGCGGAGAGTTCCAGAGACCAAGTCCGCACAGGTGGCGCTGACGCCGGCAGGCTCGAGGCCGGGTCGCATTCGCATCCGCTCGGGCACCGCATCAACTCACACTGCAAGCCTCCGGAGGGGCGAATTGCAGGTAAGGCCCATACGGGCCGCAACGGCATCGATGGAGGTGACCATGATCGCCAAGCATATGCTGAAACTCGGATTGACGCTGATTGGGGCGGTAGCGCTCGCCTCGGTGGCGTCCGCGCAAACCGTCAACTGGCAGGTGCACAACCTGCTCAGCAAGAGTGTCTGGGAGGTCCAATGCAACCAGTGGCTGGCCGACGAAATGGCGAAGGAGACGGGCGGCAAGTTCAAGATGAACATCTACCCGGGCGGCTCCTCGGGGATCAAGGGTGCCGACATCCTGGGCGCGGTCTCCGACAACCTGGTGCAGCACGCCATGATGTGGGGCTCCCATGTGGCCGGTGAAGAGAAGATCATGGAGCTGTTCGACCTGCCGCTCTTCGTCCCGAAGGATCACGAATTTCGCGTGAAGCTGTGGAAGGCCCTCGAGCCGGATTTCCGCGCGATGCTCAAGGATCGCTACAATGTCTACCTGTGGCGGATCGGCCAGGAATCGCCGCGCATGATCTACACCAAGAAGCCGGTCAAGACACTGGCGGATATGAAGGGCATGAAGATCCGCGCCATGGGCCCGGTGGAAACCGCGTTCACCCAGGCGATCGGCGCACAGCCCGTGCCCGTGGCCTGGACGGAAACCTACACGGCCCTGCAGCAAGGCATGGTGGATGGCAACTGGGTGGCTGACCTGCCCCAGTTCGATGCCAAGCTCTACGAGGTGACCAACTATATCGTCGACATCGGCAACGCCGGTGCCGGCAACATGTCCATCACCAGCATCAAGGCGCTGGACAGTCTGCCCGGCGATTACCGCCAGAAGCTGCTCTCCCATCAGGACGAGTACTTCAAGTGCAACGCCGACGGCTCCTACGCGGGAACCTCCAAGGGCCGTGAACTGCTGACCACCAAAGGCGGCATGAAAGTCGCGGCGATCTCTGCCAAGGACCGCGCCTTCATGATCGCCCAGGCCAAGCCGATCGTGGATGCGTGGCAGAAGGACCTGGACGCCGAGTCCCGCCGCATCTTCGAGAAGGCCAAGGCGATGATCGACGAGCACAACGCCAAAAACATGTAGTTGCCCGCAGCTACATCATCCTCATCATGGCCGGCGGCGCCCGGTGCCGTGGGACACGGCACCGGCTTTGACCGCCGGCTGAGCATCGCCCGGCGCGAAGCGCAACGTCGCTTCCGCCGGTTTGTTGTACACTCACGCAGGTTTCCGGATATGGCACATGCCATCAAACGGCTGGAGCGATGGCTTGATGCCATCTCGGACAATGTCGCGATTCTCAGCGTCATTGCGCTGGTCATTCTTACGGTGCTGGTCACATTTTCCGTGATCATGCGCTACGTCTTCAACAATGCGCTTACCTGGTCGGACGAGCTTGCCGCCTACTGTCTGGTGGCCATCGTATTCTTTGGGCTTTCCCATACCCTGATCAAGGGCGGTCACATCTGCATCGATGTGCTGACCAACCTCATGTCCCAGACCGTGAAGAACTGGTTCATGTTGCTCAGCTATGCGGTGGGTTCCGCCTTTTCGGTGTTTCTGGTGCTCTCCGTCTCGCACCGTATCGAGAACTTCTGGGAGCGTGGCACGACCAGCTTTACGAATCTGCAGACCCCGCTGGTCATCCCGGCGCTGCCGCTGTTTTTCGGCGCCGTGATGCTGCTACTCACGATGATCTTGAAACTGGCCAGCCTGGCGATCGACATTGCCGAACAGGGCAAAGCCGGGCGCCGGTCCCCACGGAGGAGAAGGTAGATGGCTGGAGTATTGGCTACAGGTGTTCTGATGTTGCTCCTGCTCGGCAGTGGCGTGTGGGTTGCCGTGGCATTGGGCACTGCTGGATTCGTGGGTCTGGTGATGAAGCTCGGGGTGGACCGCGTGATCAGCTTCTTCGGCAAGATCGCGTGGGAGCAGAACACGAACTTTGTGTTGATTGCCGTGCCCCTGTTCATTTTCATGGGGGAAATCCTCTTCCGCGCCGGCATCATGGCACGCATCTACACCAATGCGGCCAAGCTGGTGAGCTTTCTGCCGGGCGGGCTGCTGCAGACCAATATTGCGGCCTGCACCATGTTCGCGGCCTGCTCCGGCTCCAGTGTGGCCTCGGCGGCGACCATCGGCTCGGTGGGCTATCCGCTGATCGTCCCGCGGGGCTACGACCGGCCCATGGCGCTGGGCTCCATCGCCGCCGGCGGTACGCTGGGCATCCTGATTCCGCCCAGCATCATCTTCATCATCTACGGGAGCCTGGCGGAGGTTTCCATCGGCAAGCTGTTTCTGGCTGGTGTGTTCCCCGGCGTGATGCTGGCCACCTTCTACGGCGTCTACATCGCCGCGCGGGCCCTGATCAATCCGGCGGTGGCACCCAAGGAGAAGCCCGAATCGTTTGGCGAGATGGTGGGCGCCTTCTTCCGCCTGTGGCAGGTGCTGTTGCTGGCCGTGGTGATCCTGGGCGGCATTTACGGTGGCGTGGCCAGCCCCACGGAAGTGGCCGGGCTGGGCGCGATGCTCTCGCTGATCTTCGCGATCACGTCGCGCAAGCTGACGTGGGAAGTGATCAAGGTCGCGGGGCTGAGCAGCATCCGCCAGACGGCGATGATCCTGTTCATCATCATGACGGCGAAGCTGCTGTCGTTGGTGCTGATCTACTATCAGCTGCCCAACGCGCTGGTGGACTGGATCAACAGCGTGGGGGCATCGGCCCTGTCCGTGATCCTGCTGGTCTGCGCGATCTACCTGTTCATGGGCATGTTCTTCGACGGCGTGTCGATGATGGTGATCACCATCCCGTTCGTCGTGCCGATCATGCAGGTACTGAATGTGGACCTGATCTGGCTGGGCGTCTTGATCTGCCTGATGATCGAGGTCGGGCTGCTCACCCCGCCGGTGGGGTTGAATCTCTATGTGTTGCAGGGCGCGACCAACGAGCCCCTGCGGGACATCATCGTCGGTTCCCTGCCCTTCATTCTGCTTCAGTTTCTGGCGGTCATCATCGTGCTGACCTTCCCGGCGATGGCCGTCTGGCTGCCCAACACCATGTTCTAGCCTCGCGGCGTACCGCACGTCCAGGCCGTCCCTTCAGGGGGCGGCCTGGACGCCGGGTCCGTGTCTCTCCTGCACAGCGTGGATGGTCTGCCGGTACGCCGGTCGGCGACGGGCAAGCTATGCCTCGATGGCCACGGTGATGGGCTTGCTGCCGCCGCCCCAGTTGGGGACATACGCGGACTTGATGCCGATGCCGCCCACCACGGCCAGCAGGATATCGGCCGGTTCGGCGGCCACCCACACATCCCCCGCCGGGTCGCTGGGCTCCCCCTCCGTCTCCAGCAGATGCTGCGCCGTCTCCGGCGAGAGCTGGCTCAGCGGCATGCGCGCCAGCTCGTGCAGCGTGGCCTGAGCCTGGGCGCGCGAGTGGCTGCGGGCCACGATGGCGGCGTGTTCCGGCGCCAGCAGCACCAGCGGGCGGCCCCCACCCATGAAGGCGGCCCCGCCGATGGTGCCGGCGATGGTCATGGAGCGGGCCATCGTGGTCAGCACGCCCTGGCCGGCGGTGCTGGTGGAATCCACCACCTCCATGATGCCCGAGGCCGCGAAGGCGGTGACCGTGCTGGTGTCCGCCGTGAAGCCCCGTGAGACGTGCAGGGGCTCCCAAGGATTGGCCGCCTCGTTTTCCGCGGCGCAGAAGATGTATTTGCCCGGCTGGCCCATGGTGCTCATGTCCGTCTTGCCCGGCACGGCTTCCCCGATATTGCGCAGCATCAGGGTCAGCGCACGGCCGATGGTGGCATTGGCCCGGTTGCCGGGGCCGAACGCATTGTGTTCCGCGTTCAGCTCCGCCCGCTTCACGATGGGGCCGTTGACCAGCAGCATCACGGAGACGTTGCCCGTGGTGGTCTGCACACCGAGCAGATTGAAGTCCGGCTCGGAAATGGCCTTCACCGCCGCGATGAGGATGGGCAGGTAGGCCGGCCGGCATCCCGCCATCACGGCGCACAGTGCCATGCGGCGCAGCGTGGCCTGGCCCCGGGCCGGGGCCAGCACGCCCACCACCGCGTTCGGGTCGCGGCCGCCCAGCATGGCTTCCACGCGGGCCGGTACCGGGGGCACGATGGGCAGCCCGTCGGTCAGGCCCAGCCTCAGCAGCTGGGAATTCACATCGTCAAAGGTGTGCTCGTCCGTGACGGCGAGGGCGTCCAGGTATCGGTTCATGGGGGCGGCGGATGTGGGGGCTGCACGCCGAGCGGCCTGCAACGGGTGAACGCGGCCGGCACCGGGCCGGTTGCCGCGTCAATATGTGGCGTCGGCAATCTTGCGTGTGACGGATTTCTGAATGCCGACGGTAGGGATGAAGGCGGAATGCTTGCCCGCACCGCCGGAGACGATGACGTGAATATCCTCCGGGCGCTCGACGATGGGCACGCGCGCCTCGTCGTCGCTCTGGTCGATCCAGCGGGGCCACGCGAACATTTCCCACAGGCCCCGGTTGCGGATGTCCCCCAGGCGGTTGCGCGCATTCTCGAACAGGAAGCGCCGCACATCGTCCACCGTGAGTCCGTCGCGGGAGATGCCCACCGCGTGCTCCGGACCCAGCACCACCATCACGTCTCCCAGGCCGATGGTGCCGCCGTTATTGTTGCCCACGGTGGCCATGGTGTCCGCGGCCGTGGTGAGAATGTCGATCCCGGAGCGGCAGAAGTGGTCGTTGATGTTGTGGGGTGCCTCGCCGGAGACCACGGTCACCGTGCTGTCCGTTTCGCCAAAGCCGAGCTGCACGCGGTAGGGCGCCCAGGGCGTGGCGGCCTCGTTTTCCGCCACGACGTAGGAATACTTCCCCGGGTTGCCCTGGGTGGACTGGTCGCCGTTGCCGGGGATGGCGCCGCCCACATTGACCAGGATCAGCCGCAGCGCCCGGCCCAGGGTGGCGTTGGCCCGGTTGCCGGGGCCCATCACGCCGGCGCCGCAGTTCATCCCGATGCGTTCGATCACCGGGCCGGAAACCACCATGGCCACGGCGCAGGGGTGCGTCGTCGCCTGTACGCCGAACAGGCCGAAGTCCGCCGCACAGGCTGCCTCCACGCCGGCGATGAGCACCGGCATGTACTCGGGCTTGCAGCCGGCCATCACCGCGTTGACCGCCACGTTCTCCACGGTGGCCTCGGCGAACAGGGGCGGCACGATGCCCAGCACGTCCCGCGCGCCGCGTCCCGAGGCGGCAATCATGCGCCGTACGCGCTCCACGGTGGGGGCGACGATGGGCAGGCCCCCGGTCCAGCCGCGGGCATGGAAGGCCTCCTGCAACTCGTCGAAGCTGGCGTAGTCCAGCTCCGGGCTCATCAACATCTCATTCAGCATCGGGTCTCGGCAGCAGCAAGGAAACAAGGTTCAGGGGGCGCAAGAACCCCCGCCGCGGCCGGGCAAAACGATACCCGGCCGCCTGGGACGGCATCGACTGGCGGGAGGCCAGAACGGACGCGGCGGACTGGCGGATCACACCTCGTGGGTCAGCCCGTGCAGCACCTGCTCCAGGGCCACCTGACCCCGTTGTAGAACACCATCCTTGGGCTCGCCGCCCAGGGGATGCTTGACCACAACGATGCGCAACTCCGGCATGCCCAGGTTCTTGGATTCCTCACGGGCCAGGGACATGAACGCATCGGTGCATACGGTCACCGTGGGGATGCCCATCTTTTCCATCTCGACTGAATCGTGGATACACCACGAGGTGCAGGCACCTCAGTCGCCCATGGCGGTAATGACGACGTCCACCTCCTTGGCCCAGTCGGCCAGCCCCACGGCGGGCACCGCCGGATTGGGTTTCTGGAGCAGCACCACGTCCTGAATCTGGAACTGCTTCCTGATCAGGTCGACGATGTGCTCCTGCAGCAGGTGCGAGTTGGGCTTGTTGTTGTTGATCAGGCCCACGCGCAGCCCGTCCAATGACGGGACACGCTGGGAGATGGCCTGGCGCTCGACGAGATTCACGCCGACCGGGCTGAGAACCGTATAGCCTTGCATGTGCGGCTCCTGACTGGTGACACCCCGCGGTGTTGACGGCACACGGACGGCCCTGCCGTCCTGTTGCCCTGCTTGTACCCCAGTGCCGGGGCAAAAAGAAAGCCGCGCGCGGTGAGCTACCGCGGCGGCTTGACTGCCGGTGCGCACACCGGCGTGCCCGCCATCGCCCGGCCCTCCCGCGGGAGCGCCGGCGTCGATGCGTGCCGTTGCCTCAGGGCCCTACAGCAGGTCCTTCATCAGGCCGTCCAGCACCTGTTCCAGGGCGGCCACGGAGCGCTCCTGCACCCCTTCCTTGGGCTCGCCGCCCAGGGGATGCTTGACCACCGCAATGGGCAGGTCGGGCATGCCCAGGTTCTTGGCTTCTTCCTTGGCCAGGCCCGTGAAGACATCCGTGCAGACGGTGATCGTCGGCACGCCCAGCTTTTCCAGATCCACCGAGTCGTGGATACACCACGACGTGCAGGAGCCTCAGTCGCCCAATGCGGTGATCACCGCATCGACCTCCTTGGCCCAGTCCGCCAGGCCCTCGGCGCCCACGGCGGCGTTGGGCTTCTGCTTGATGAGGACATCCTTGATGTCATACTTCTCCCGCAGCAGGCCCACGATGTAGTCCTGCAACAGGCGGGAGTTGGGCTTGTTGTTGTTGACCAGCCCGATGGTCTTCCCGTTCAGGTCCGGAATGCGCGCGGCAATGGCCTGCGCCTCCGTCAGGTTCACCCCGATGGGGCTCAATACGGTAATGCCGTCCATTCCCGCTCCTCATGATTTTGTGATCCGCGGGGTCATGCGGAATGCTCCGTTGTACCCCAGGCCGGCCGCCGAGGAAAGACCCACCGCCCCACGCGCTGCCTGTTGCGCGGCGGGGTGGGGGACGCTATGAAGGACAGGGTTTTTGCCCGGGGCAGGCAGGACGGGGGAGCTTCGCCCGGGTGCGCAACACAGAGGAATACCGATGGACTTCAATCCGATGCTGTCCCAGGCGCGTATCGACGCCATGACGGAGGCGGGCCTTTGGCGCAACCGGCTGATCACGGACTATGTGGATGAGGCCGTCGCCACCAAGCCCGATGCCGTGGCTCTGGTCGATCACCGCCATGCCACCAAGGAGAGTCACATCATCTCCTATCGCCGCCTGCAGCAGATGGCCGACCGCATGGCCCTGGGGTTGGTGGCCATGGGCGTCAAGCCAGGCGACGTGGTCTCCTATCAGATGCCCAACTGGTGGCCCGTGGCGCCGCTCTACCTGGCCTGTGTGCGCATTGGCGCGGTGATCAATCCCATCATGCACATCTTCCGGCACCGGGAGCTCTCCTACATTCTCGATTTCGTGGAAACCAAGGTGCTGCTGATTCCCCAGCGCTTTCGCGGGTTCGACTTTCCGCCCATGATCGACGAGTTGCGCGGGCAGCTGCCCAAACTGGCCCATGTGCTGGTGGACGGGGGCGAGGGCGACGATTCCCTGCAGGACGTGCTGCTCAAGCGGCGCTGGGAGGATGAGATGGACGCGGCCAGGCTCTTCGCCGAGCGGCGGCCCGACCCCAATGCGGTGACGGAGGTCATCTTCACCTCGGGCACGACGGGCCAGCCCAAGGGGGCCATGCACACCCACAACACCACCATCAGCGGCATGGAGACCACCGTGCGCGGGCTGGGGCTGGGCGCCGACGACGTGATGCTCATGTCCTCGCCCCTGGGGCACAACACAGGCTTCCTGGCCGGGCTGCTGCTGCCCCTGATCATGCACGGCAAGATCGTGTGGCAGGACCTGTGGGAGGTGGTCACTGCCGCCCAGTTGATCCAGGACGAGGGTGTAACCCTGTCCATGGGAGCCACGCCGTTCCTGTCCGATCTGGTCAACAATGCGGCCGTGGAGCGGTACGACACCTCCAGCCTGCGCATGTTCATCACGGCCGGCGCGCCCATCCCGCGCATGCTGGTGCAGGCGGCCGCGGAGAAATTCCGCATGAAGGTCATCTCCGCCTGGGGCATGAGCGAGAACAGCCTCAACACCTTCTGCCGCGTGGATGATCCGCCGGAGAAGACCTTCAACACCGATGGCGGCCCGGCGCCGGGGGTGAGCCTGCGCATCCTGGACGAGGACGGCAACGTGCTGCCCGCCGAGGAGGAAGGCCGCCTGCAGGTCAAGGGGCCGTTCAACTTCGTGGGCTACCTGAAAAAGCCCGAGCTGAACGACACGGACGAGGAAGGCTGGTTCGAGACGGGCGACAACGCGCGCATGGATGCGGACGGTTACATCCGCATTACCGGGCGTTCCAAGGACATCATCATCCGCGGGGGGGAGAACATCCCCGTGGTGGAGGTGGAGAATCTGCTCTACCGCCATCCGGCCATCGAGGATGCCGCCGTGGTGGGCATGCCCGATGAGCGGCTGGGCGAGCGCGGTTGCGCCTTCGTGACCCTGCGCAGCGGCCAGTCCTTCAGCTTCCGGGAGATGCTGGAATTCTTCGCCGGCCAGCACCTGGCCAAGAACTACTGGCCCGAGCGGCTGGAGATCATTTCCGAACTGCCGCGCACCCCCAGCGGCAAGGTGCAGAAATTCAAGCTGCGGGAGCTGGCGGCCGATCTGCGGCCCGAATAGCCTCGCCAAACAGATGCCCATGAATCTGGACGAACTGACAGCCCACGTGCAGCGCTTCGCCGCGGCGCACGTCGATGCGCCCGTCACGGCGCGCAACGTGGGGCCCATGGAGGACGGCCATGCGGGGCTGACCTTCGGCTTCGAATTGGTGCATGCGGGCGGGGCCGTGGAAGCCTTCGTCATGCGCCTGGCCCCCAAGGGCGTGAAGCGCAAGGGCAACACCGATGTCTACCGCCAGGCCCCGCTGATGCGCGCGCTGCATGCCGCCGGGCTGCCCGTGCCGCCGGTGCGCTGGGCCGGCGAGGACGAGCAGTGGTTCGAGGTGCCCTATGTGATCATGGAGCGCCTGCCGGGGCGCACCCTGATGATCTGGGAGCCCCACGCCGAATTCCGGCAGGGCCCGGCCTTCATGGCCACCCTGTGGCATCAGGCCGCCGAGGCCCTGGCCCGCTTTCACCGCTTCGACTGGCAGACCAGCCTGGCCGGCTGGGAGGAGCCGGTGGCCGTGCTGGACGAGATCCACAAATGGGACCGCATCCTGGCCCAGTCTCCGGAGCCGGCATGGCTGGCCCAGGGCGAGGCAGTGCGCGAGCTGCTGCTGCGCCGCCCCCCGCCGGAGACGCCCATCGGCCTGATCCATGGGGACTACCAGCCCGGCAACGTGCTCTACGACCAGGGGCGCATGGTGGCCGTGGTGGACTGGGAGCTGGCGGGCATCGGCGGGCAGTTGCTGGATATCGGCTGGCTGCTCACCTTCGGCGATCCCCAGAGCTGGCACCCCACCTGGTGCCCCGTGCAGCCGCCGCCGGCGGCGGAATTGATCGACATCTACGAGCAGGGCATGGGGCGGCCCATGCCGGCCATTCCCTGGTATCAAGCCTTTGCCGGCTACCGCTTCGGTGTGATCAGTTGTCTCAACGTGAAGCTGCACCGCCGCGGCCAGCGCCATGATCCCACGTGGGAGCGCTTTGCCCCGGCCATCCCCCATCTGTTCGGACGGGCGCACGAGCTGCTATTGGAGTTCGGCTAGGCTGTCCTGCGGCTGAACGGCAGCCCGGCCCCGGCGCCCACCCTATCCATCTCCCTTCCCGTTTCGGAGCCCCATGATCGACTTTGCCCTGACCGACGAGCTGCGCGAATTGCGCGACCGCACCGCCACCTTCATCCGTGACGAGATCATTCCCATGGAGGGCGACCCCCGGCGGGACCACCACGGCCCCACCGAGGAGTTGCGTCTGGAACTGGTGGGCAAGGCCAGGGCCGCCGGGCTGCTCTCGCCCCATGTGGGCCCGGAATGGGGCGGGCTGGGGCTGAACCATGTGGGCAAGGCCATCGTGTTCGAGCAGGCGGGCTATTCCCTGTTGGGGCCCCTGGCGCTGAACATCTCCGCGCCGGATGAGGGCAACATGCACCTGCTGGAGGTGGTGGCCACCGAAGAGCAGAAGGAGCGCTATCTGCGGCCCCTCGCGGCGGGGGAGCGGCGCAGCATCTTCTCCATGACCGAGCCCGACGGCGGCGCCGGCTCCGACCCCAGCATGTTGCGCACCGAGGCGCGGCAGGATGGGGACGAGTTCGTCATCAATGGCCGCAAGTGGCTCATCTCCGGCACCCACGGGGCGGGCTTCAACATCTGTATGGCGCGCACCTTCGACAGCACCGGGCAGGACGTCGGGGCCACCATGTTCCTGCTGCCCATCGACGCCGAGGGCTTCGCCGAGGTGCGGCAGCTCGACACCATGGACAAGAACCTGGTCGGCGGCCATTCCGTGGTGGAGTTCAGTGACGTGCGCGTCCACAAGAAGTGGGTGCTGGGCGAGGTGGGCAAGGGCTTTCGCTATGCCCAGGTGCGGCTGGCCCCGGCGCGGCTGACCCACTGCATGCGTTGGCTGGGCGCGGCCAAGCGGGCCCACGACATCGCCGTGGACTACGCCCGCAAGCGCCATGCGTTCGGCAAGCCCCTGGGCGAGCATGAGGGCATCGGTTTTCAGCTCGCGGACAATGAGATGGACATGCACCTGTGCCGTCTGTCCATCTGGCACGCGGCGTGGCTGCTGGATCAGGGCGACAAGGCGCGCACGGAGACCAGCATGGCCAAGGTCTTCTGCTCCGAGGCCCTGGGCCGCGTGGTGGACCGCTCCCTGCAGACCCTGGGCGGGATGGGCATTACCGGCGACACCATGGTGCGCGCGATCTACCAGGACATCCGCGCCTTCCGCATCTACGACGGCCCGTCCGAGGTGCACCGCTTTTCCATCGCCCGCGACCTGATGCACGAGCGGCTGTAGATACGCCGCTCAGGCGCGGGCGGGAATCTGCCGGTGGAACATGGCGAAGATGCGCTCCCAGTTGCGCTCGGCCGCGGGCTTGTCGAAGGCTGCCCGCTCGGGGAAGGAGTAGCCGTGCCTGGTGCCCGGGTGTACCTCCACCTGGTGCCGCACGGGGCATGATTCCAGCGTCTCGGCCAGGGCATCCACTTCGCTCTGGGGCACGGCGTCGTCATGCTCGGCGAAGCCCGCGTACAGCTCGCCCTGAAACTTCGCCGCCAGCAGGTGGGGCGAATCGGGCTTATCGGTCACGTGCCGCACGCCGTGCAGGGTGGCCGTGGCGCGGAAGCGCTCGGGAAAGGTGCCCGCTGCCGAGAGCACGTACTGCCCGCTCATGCAGTAGCCGATGCAGCCCAGCGGGCCGCCCGCCGCGGCCGGCTGTGCCTCCAGAAAGCGCAGCATCCCGCGGGTGTCCTCCAGCACCATGGCGTTGGAGATGTTGTGCCAGATGGCGCGCAGCTTCTGGCGCATCTCGTCGTTGAGCTGGGAGACATCCAGGCGAATGCGCCCCTCGCGGTAGTACAGGTCCGGCACGAGGCAGAAATAGCCCACCGTGCCCACGCGGCGGGCGAAGTCGTACAGCTCTTCCCGGATGCCCGGGGCGTCCATGTAGAGGATCACCACCGGGTAGGGCCCGGCCCCGTCCGGGTGGACGATGAAGGTGTCCATGTGACCGTCGCTCGTGGCGATATCGACGTTCCGTTCGTGCATGTGTGGCCCCCCTCTTGCGGCGCGACCTGCCGGATCGATTGTGCTAGAAGCCTGTTGTGATCTCGCGGTGCGGTGAGCATCCGCCCGCGCAGGATGGCAGCCCCCCATGCCATCGCGTGCCGTGGGCTGCGCTGAACCTTACGCTGGAGGCACGATGGAACTCAAGGATCAGGTCGCGGTCGTCACGGGTGCGGGCAGTGGCATCGGCGCCGCCACCGCGCTCCAGATGGCTGAGGCGGGTGCCGCCGTGGCCCTGCTGGATCTGGACGAGGGCGCCGCCGCGGAGCACGCCCGCGCGATCGAGGCCAAGGGCGGCAGGGCCATCGCCCTTCCCGTGGACGTGGCCAGCCGCGCCAGCGTGGAGCAGGCCGTGCAGCAGGCCGTCTCGGAACTGGGCGGGCTGCACATCATGGTCAACAACGCGGGCATCACGCGGCCCAAGCGCACCCTGGAAGTGACCGAGGAGCTGTGGCGGCAGGTCATGTCCATCAACCTGGACGGGGTGTTCTGGGGCAGCCAGATCGCCTTTGCCCACATGCGCGAGGCGGGCTACGGGCGCATCCTGAGCACGTCCTCCACCTCGTCCCTGGGCTCCTTCGCCAATGCCTCCTATGCCAGCACCAAGGCCGCGGTGGTGGCCATGACGCGGTCGCTCGCGATGGAGTTCGGCAAGTACGGGGTGACGGTGAATGCGGTGGGGCCGGGCATGGTGGAGACGCCGATCATCAGCAACACCCCGGAGGAGTTCAAGGAGCGCTGGGTGCGCAAGACCGTCGTGGGGCGGCTGGGCCGGCCCGAGGACATCGCGCGGGTGTTCGTGTTCCTGGCATCGCCGGAATCCAGCTACATCACCGGCCAGATGATATTCGTGGATGGGGGCTACACCCTGCCCACCATGAAAGGTTAGGCTGGGGCGACGGCGCTACGACAACGGAGCCGCTGCCGCACGCAATCCTTGGGGAGAGTACGTCATGATCGTCATCAAGCCGGCGCAACTGTGCGACATCGTCGAGACCATCTGCCGCGCGGGAGGCTCCAGCCAGGAAGAGGCCGCCCATGTGGCCGAGCACCTGGTGGGCGCCAATCTGGCCGGGCATGACTCCCATGGGGTGGGCATGATTCCCACTTATGTCTCCTCGCTCCAGCGGGGCAAGCTGGTGCCAAATGCTTCGGCCAAGGTGCTCACGGACCGGGGGCCGGTGCTGGTGGTGGACGGCTGCCGCGGCTACGGCCAGGTGGTGGCCCGGCAGGCCATGGCCATGGCCATCGAGCGGGCGCGGCAGCATGGCGTGTGCGTGCTGGCCCTGCGCAATGCCCACCACATCGGCCGCGTGGGTGCCTGGGGCGAGCAGGCTGTGGCGGCAGGCCTGGTCTCCGTGCACTTCGTCAACGTGATCGGCCATCAGGCCCTGGTGGCGCCCTTCGGCGGCTCCGACGGGCGGCTGCTCACCAATCCCTTCTGCGTGTCCATCCCGGCGGAGAATGGGGAACCCATCGTGCTGGACATGGCCACCAGCAAGGTGGCCCTGGGCAAGGTGCGTGTGGCCATGAACGAGGGCCGCCAGGTGGACGCGGGCATCCTGATCGACAACACGGGCCGCCCCACCACCGATCCGAACGTGATGTTCCGCAATCCGCCGGGGGCCGTGCTGCCCATCGGCGAGCACAAGGGCTACGGCCTGGCCATGATCTGCGAGGTGATGGCGGGCGTGCTCGGCGGCGGCGGCACCGTGAACGGCAGCACGCGGGAGGAGAAGATTCCCATCAACAACATGCTGGCCATCGTGCTCGACCCGACCGCCTTCACGGAGGGTGACTTCTTTCACACGGAGCTGGAGAGCCTGCGGACATGGGTCAAGGGCTCGCCGCCCGCGCCGGGCGTGGACAAGGTGCTGGTGCCGGGCGACCCGGAGCGGCAGCGGCGCGGCGAGCGCAACGCCCGGGGCATCCCCATCGACGATACGACGTGGCAGCAACTGCTGGATGCGGCGGCCACGGTGGGCGTTTCCAGTGACATCGCGGCGGCCTGGGCGGCGGCGCCCGCGCCACCGGCCTGATCCCCCTGGGAACGATACCGCATGATTGAATCCATCAGCGCCATCACCCTGGCCACTCACGATATGGCGCGGGCCGTCGCGTTCTATGACAGCCTGGGGTTCGTCATGAAGTATGGCGGGCCTGCCTCCGCCTTCACCAGCTACACGGTTGGCGGCAGCTTCCTGAACCTGGTGGCCGTGCCGGCGGAGACGCCCCTGGGCTGGTGGGGTCGCGCCATCTTTCATGTGGACGACGTGGATGCGTTGTATGCCCGTGCGCGGGAACTGGGGCTGGCGCCCGAGGCGCCGCCCCGCGATGCGGAATGGGGCGAGCGCTACTTTCACCTGACCGATCCGGACGGCCATGAGCTGAGCTTTGCCCGTCCCCTGCCGCGCCGCTAGACGTTCTGCCGCGTCCGCACCGCCGGGCGGGCCGCATTCTATCGCTTGGGAGAGCCCATGAACATCAACGATTCCCCACGGGAGGCCGAACTGCGCGCCGAACTGCGCGACTGGATCGCCACGGAAGTGCCGGCGCACCTGAAAGGCCGCAAGCACACCCTGCTGGCCGACGAGGTGCCCGAACGCGACGCGTGGCAGCCCCTGCTGGATGCCCTGGAGCGCAAGGGCTGGCTGGCCCCGGCCTGGCCCAAGGCGCATGGCGGCGCGGGCTTCGGGGTGGGCGAAATGATCGTGTTCAACGAGGAGTGGATTCATGCGGGCCTGCCCAACTACCGCTCCGACGGACTGGACAAGATCGGCCCCACCATCATCGAGGCGGGCTCCCCCGAGCAGCAGGCGCGCTTTCTGGAGCCCACCCGCCGCCGCGAGATCATCTGGGCCCAGGGCTATTCCGAGCCGGGCGCCGGCTCGGACCTGGCCAGCCTGTCCCTGCGGGCGGACAGGGTGGACGGGGGCTACAGCCTCACCGGCTCCAAGATCTGGACGTCCAACGGGCACAATGCGGACTGGCTCTACGTGCTGGCCCGCACCGAGCCGGACGCCAAGCCGCGTCACGCGGGGATCAGCATGATGATCCTGGATGCCAGGACCCCCGGCGTGGTGCTCACGCCGATCGTGGCCATCGACGGCTTTCACGAGTTCAACCAGACCTTCTTCGACGGCGCCTTCGTGCCGGAGGATCAGGTGGTGGGCCCGCTCAATGACGGGTGGCGCGTCTCCAACATTCTGCTGGGCTACGAGCGCTTCTCCCATCCCGCCGGCAATCCCCAGTACCACGAGGCGGCCATGGCCCAACTCAAGCGGGATGCGCGGGAACTGCCCCGGGGCGATGGCACCCTGTGGGACGACAAGGGGCTGCAACGCAAGGTGGCGCAGCTGGAGATGGAGATCGACTGCCTGCGCGCCATCCGCTACCGCGCCCAGACCCAGATCGCCCAGGTCGGCCGGCCGGGGCCGGAGGCCTCCATCTTCAAGTTCTACGGGGGTGAGTTGATGCAGCGCATCATCGAATTGCACCAGCATGTCGTGGGCAGCGCGGCGGCGGTGTGGGAGGCGGAACCCTTCGGGCAGGACCTGCGCGATCTGGCCCGCAAGGATGCCAAGTCCCGCAGCTACACCATCGCCGGCGGCACCAAGGAGATTCAGCGCAACATCGTGGCCAAGCGCATCCTGGGCATGCCGGACCCGACGTGAGACGGGGCGGGTCGGTCAGCCCAGCGCCGGCGTCGCCATGGCGACCCGGACCGACCCCTACCGTGCAGCCAGCCGCCGGCGCATCTCCGCCTCCCATTCCGCGCGGGGGCGGAACCCCGGCATGGAACGGCAGAGCGCTTCCGTCTCCTTGAGAATCTCCGCGTCCGGCCGATCCAGGTTGATGGACTCGCGGATGGGCTGGGAGACCTGCCAGGGCATGTCCACGAACATCTCGATGCGGTTGCCTTCCGGATCGCGGAAATAGATGGACAGGGCATTGCCGTGGGTGATGGTCACCAGTTCGTCCACCTGCTGGGCCTGCATGCGGGCATGGGCCGCCTTCAGCTCCGCCAGGGACTGCAGGCGAAAGGAGATCTGGTTGACCACGTTGAACGACACGTCCTCGGGACGCCCCGAGATGAGCGCCATCTGGTGGTGCTCCGTGGGATCCTGGCTCAGGAAGCACGCCGTGCGATCGCCCAGGGGGCCCCGGTCGGTTTCCAGAAAGCCGAAGTTGTTCACGTAGAAGTCGCGGATCCTGTCGATATCGGTCACGAAGATGCCGAAGTGACTGAAGGTCACGTTCAGGGCTTTGGACTGCGAAGGCTTGGACTGCGTGGGCTTGGACATGGTGGAGGCTCCTCTTGCCGCGTGCGGGTGGATGGTCCCGCCTGTCGTCGGGGGCATCATCTTCGCGCGCTCCATTTTGCGGCGTCAAGGGTCGCGTGGGCAGAAGCGGCGCCAGTGACACTTTCTGTGGCGGGGGTGATGTGGTACGTCATGGCGGGCAGGGAGAACGGCGCGCAGGCGCCAGTGAGGCAATTCGTGGAGGTAGCCTGATGGAAACCGTGAAGATCATGAATCCCGTCGCCGACCAGCCGTTGGTGACGGAGGAGATACTGAACAAGATCACATCGCTGGATGGCGTCGTGGTGGGCCTGATCAGCAACGAGTGGCGCTGCATCAGCATCATGGACGAGCATCTGGCCGAGGTGCTGCCGGCGCGCTACAACGCGGCGGACACCTTCAAGACACCGGTGGATGTGGTGGCCGTCACGCCGCCCGAGGTGCTGGACGGGGTCGCCGGGAAAAGTGACGCCTCCGTGGTCGGTATCGCCCACTGAGGTGCCTGCACGGCGTGGAGTGTCCATGCCACGGTAGAGATGATCAAGCGCGGCGTCCCGACGGTGCTGCTGATCAGCGAGAATTTTGTCGAGACGGCAAAGACCCTGGCCCGCGTGGCCGGCGTGGTGAATCTGCCCATCGTGGTCTTCCCCCCCGAGGTGGACAACCTGCCCCGGGAGCAGGTCATCAGCCTGCTGGAAGAGCGCCTGGCCGACATCACCGGACGGCTCATCGAACCCTTCGCGCAGCCTGCGGCAGCGCCCCTGCCGGGTGGGGGGCGCAATGGCTGACAGTCGTGTCGTGCTGCATGGCGACCAGCTCGATGCCCCGCTGGAGCCGGAGGCGCTGTTGGACTTCTCCTGCGCGGAGAAGTGGGGCGACGGCCTGCCCATCATCGCCCCCACGCCCGAGCGCGTGATGCGCATGATCGAGGGCGCGGGGCGGAGCGGGGACACGGTCGTCTCCGCCCTGCAACCGGGCGGCAACGTGGCCACGGTGGAGAAGATCGCCATCAATGCGGTCATGGCCGGCTGTAAGCCGGCGTACATGCCCGTGCTGATCGCCATCACGGATGCCCTGGGCGACCCGGAGTTCAACACGCGGGGCGTGCAGGTCACCACTAATCCCGTCGCCGTGGCGGCCATCGTCAACGGTCCCATCCGCCATGCGCTGGAACTGAATTGCCGGCGCGGCTGCCTGGGTCCGGGCTGGCGGGCCAATGCCACCATCGGGCGGGCCATCCGCCTGATCCTGATCAATATCGGCGGGGCCATCCCGGCGGACGTGGACAAGGCCGTGCACGGCTTTGCCGGCAAGTTTTCCCTCTGCTTCGGCGAGGACGAGGAGGGCAGCCCGTGGGCGCCCCTGCACGTGGAGCGCGGCTACGACAAGGACACCAGCACGGTCACCATCTGTTCCGTGCAGGACACGTCCAATTCCCTCACGCTCTCCGGGGAAGACAGCGAGACCTTTCTGCGCCTGGCCGCCTATGCCATGGCCACGCCGGGCAGCAACAACCTGCTCTGCGGCGGGGGGCAGCCGATCCTGCTGCTCACGCGGGGCCATGCGCAGATGCTGGCCACGGCCGGCTTTTCCAAGGCGGACTGCCGCGCGTACCTGTTCGAGCACGGGGTGGTGCACCAGTCGGCCGTGGGCGAAGCCATCTGGCCCGGCCGGCCCTTTCAGCCGACGCCGGAGGGCATGCTGCGCCCGGTCAAGCGGCCCGAGGACTACATGATCCTGGTGGCGGGCGGCGACGAGCCATACCACCATCAGGTCATGCACACCTTTGGTGAGGACTCCCAGGCGATCACCCGGGTGATTTCCTGAGGGCGGGATGACAGGAGGCTGGGCGCCGCCGGCCTGTCGCGCGGCGGTGCTGCATGCCTTGGCAAAGCGATTTCCCAGAAAAGAATCTTCTAGAAGAACACGGACAGATTCTTGGCCAACAGCACGTTCTGATCCAGCGTGATCTTGCGCCGCGAAATCCGGAAGCTGTCGCCCGTGCGGCGCAGGGTGTCCTCGCGCTTGCCGACGAAGAAGTCCGTCTCGTCCTGCAGGCGGTTGCGGTAGACGATGAAGCGGCACTTCAGCGCCACTTCCCTGGGCGTGACCGAGGTGAGCTGCACGTTGCTCACCAGATGGCACACGCGGGAGAGGGGCTCCTCTGCCCAGTGCACGCCGGTCTTGAGCTGCTCCACGCGCTTGATGAGCACGTCCTTGCTCTCGTCAAACCAGTTCATGTCGGCCTGCTCCCGCGTGTTCTCCTGGTCCTCCTGGCCGTGGCGCACATTGCGCCGCATGGGCATCCAGTAGCGGATGTCGTCTGTCAGCAGCGCCAGCCAGTCGTCGAAGCGTCGGCTGTCCAGCAGCTCGGCCTCCGCATAGAGGAATTCCTCCACGGCGCGGACCAGCAGCAACGCTTCCACGGTGCGTGTGGAGACAGCCGTCGCCGGCGTGTTCATGCGCGCTTCTCCCCGGCTTTGGCCGTGGGTGCGGCGGCGGGGCTGTCGGCGCGCAACTCGGCCCAGGATTTGCCGGCCATCAGCTCAGCCCAGCGCTTGTACATGCCGCGCTGATTCTGCTCGCTGTGGCCCTTGCTAACCAGCCCAGGCAGGTGGTCGTGCTCGAACTCGTGGCCCATGCCCATCTGGTAGTTGTAGTCGTAGCGCCGCGCGATCACGCCCTTGCTGGCCGCGGAGGCGTAGTTCCAGTTCTCCATGTCGTCCTGCTCGGTCAGTCCGGCGGGGCCCGCATAGCGCATGTAGTAGTGGCGCAGCATGTCCTTCACGGCCTGGGGCGCCTGTTTGTCCACCAGGTACCAGCGCCACGCCTCCGTGCGCAGCGGCCCGCGCGGATGCCATACCGCCATGGAGCGGGGCTGGCGCGAGGAGAAGCTCTGGTTGGGGAACACGGTGCCCACCCGGCCCAGCATGCGCGCATCCTTGCCCAGCCTCTCCTGGCGCTTTTCGTAGGCCTCGCGGAAGTATTCCTCCACTTCCTTGGACTGCTGGTACGTCGGGATGAAGGGCAGGTCCTCGGTCTGGTAGTGGATCATGGCCGAGTGGCCGCCCTCGCGGAAGGAGGCGTTCAGGCCCACGGTCTTGATCTGCTCGTTGTCGCGCCGCCCCTTGCCGCTGGGTCCGATGCCCACCAGGTCCACACTGCGGTGGCTGATGTTGTGGTAGCCATCCCCGGCGAAGTTTTCGGCGGGGAACTTCCAGTTGCAGGGCATGACCCACTTCTGCACGCCGCCGATGACCTCCGAGCCGCCCTCGCTGCCGTCCTGGGCATCGAGCAGAATGTCCAGAAAGACCTTCATGCCCCCCAGGTATTCCATGAACGGGGGCGCCTCCGGGTCCCACGTGGCGTAGATGGCGCCCTTGTAGTTGTGAAGTTGGGCCACCTCGGGCAGGCCCCACTGGGACTTGTCCAGCTCGCCGTGATAGGCGGTCTTGAAGTGGGGCACGCCCACCAGCCGCCCGTCCGTGCCGAAGGCCCAGCCATGGTAGGGGCAGGTGAACACGGTGGTGTTGCCCTCATCATAGCGGCAGACCTTCATGCCCCGGTGGGTGCAGGTATTGAGAAACACCCGGATGCGCTGCTGGTCGTCCCGCGTGAGGATCACCGACTCCTCGCCCATGCAGGAGGTGAAGAAGTCTCCCGGATTGGGCACCTGGCTCTCGTGGCCCACGAGCAGCCAGGCGCGCGCAAAGACCTGCTCCTGTTCGAGCTGGTACAGCTCCTCGCTGACGAAGAGCTCCCGGCTCACCGTCCCGCGCTGCGTGTCGACCAGCTTGTCGAAGTCGAAGGCTTTTCCGTTCCCGTGACCTGTCATGGAGTCGTGCCTCCCGTGTTCATCATTTCCGATCAACGCTCAGGGCAACCCCTGTCATCAGACTGATGGAATACCGCATGAGCGGGGAATTTTCCACCGGTCGGCACGGGTACCGATGACGTCACTACCGGCTGCGGTCAATGGGTGGGGCAATGCCGTCATGCGGCGCAGCGTGGAGCATTGGGCGGCCTTACGCCGCCGCCGTGGCCGGTTGCAGGGCGGCGATGCGGGACTTCTGGCGCTCCACGTACAGGTGCAGCGCGAGGGTGACGGCAACGCTGGCCAGGCCCACCGATGCGCCGAAGGTGTAGGTGGCCGTGTAGTCGCCGGTGAGGTCGAACAGCACCCCGCCGATGTAGCCGCCGGTGCCCAGGGCGCCATAGCCCGCCAGCAGCAGGATGCCCATGCTGCGGCCCGTCAGATGGGCCGGGATCAGTTCCCGCACGATCAGCGGCAGGGCCGGCAGCACCCCGGCGAAGCCGAAGCCGAACAGCACCGCCACCACGTATAGCCCCGGCACGGTCTGCACGACCATGAAGCCGTACAGGGACAGCACGGGAAAGCCCGCGGCCAGCAGCCACATGCGCAGGCCGCCGATGCGGTCCGAGAGCTTGCCCAGGATCAGCCGCCCCGGGATGCCGCTGAACAGCATCACCCCGAAGACCTGGTTGGCCGTCTTGGGGTCCAGCCCGTAGCCCCGCAGCAGGGGCACCAGATGCACCAGGGGTACCGTGAGGCACAGGCATACGCCTGCGCCGGCCAGGCACATCACCGTGAGCAGGGTGCGCGGGCGGATGATCACCGTGTGCTGCTGCCCAGCCTGAGCCAGCGCCTGTTGCCACGCGGCATGCTTGTACGCCTTCAACCCCGGCGGGTCGCGCAGCAGAAACGACAGCGGGATCAGCAGCACCCAGGCGATGAGCCCCAAGGCAATGTAGGCCTCGCGCCAGCTCATGGTGTGGATGAAGTAGCCCGCGGCCAGGGGCACCGCCGCGCCGCCCACGCTCTGCCCGGAGAGCGTGAGGCTCATGGCCAGGCCCCGGTTCTTGTCGAACCAGAACCCCACGCTGGTCAGCAGCGGCCCCAGAAAGGCGCTGACAGCCAGCCCGCCCATCAGCACCCCGAAGAAGACGTAGAATTCCGTCAGGGACTGCATGGTGCCCAGCACCACGTAGATGCCGCCCATGGCGACGGAACCCACCAGCACCACCGAGCGCGTTGACCAGCGGTCTGCCCACAGGCCGGCCAGTACGCCGCCCACGCCCGCGCAGATGTGCGCCACCATGTAGGCCATGGAGGTCTGGCCGCGCAGCCAGCCGAACTCCGCCTCCAGCGGCGTCAGGAACACGGTGACGGTGAGCAGCGTGCCGTAGCTCATGCCCACGCACAGTCCTGCCAGCAGCACGATGAACCACCCGGCACGCTCATTGGCGATGGAGGCAGGGGCCTGGGACATGGCGGGCCTGACGCAGTTGGGGGAATCGGGGAGAGCCGCACCCATGGCGTGCTGTCCGGCCATGGCGCGGCAAACGCCCCATTAGGCGGCATGCCCGGCCATCTGTCAATTGCGAGCCGGCACCCCAGACCATCGTGGCGGCCCGGGGAATTGTGGTTTGCGGGCTGATCTGTCAGCTTGCACGAGCGACAGGCGCCGTGGCCCCTGCCGCGACACCGGCAGGCTGGTGCCGGCCCCCCGAGTGACTGACGGAGTTCCCCCCATGACCGAACCCGCGGCAGATGCAGCCTATGCCAAGGCGAGCCCGCTGCTGATCGGTCTGGCGTTGCTGGCCCTGTATACGGTGTGGGGCTCCAGCTACCTTTTCGCCAAGCTGGCCCTGGCCAGCTTTCCGCCGCTGATGATCAGCGGGCTGCGCTTCTACACGGCCGGCTCGATCCTGTTCATTTTCTGCGTGGCCCGGGGCATCCCCCTGCCGACCTGGCGGCAGATGCTCAATGCCTTCTTGCTCGGCCTGCTGCTGCTGGCGGTGGGCAACGGGGGCATGGTGATCGGGCTGCAATATGTGTCCACGGGGCTCACGGCGATCAGCTTCGCGGGCATCCCCCTGTGGACAGCCCTGTTCAGCGGGCTGGTGGGCAACTGGCCGCGGCCCTTGGAGTGGGTGGCGCTGATCGTGGGGCTGGTGGGCGTGGGGCTGCTGACCATGGAGGCCGACTTCCAGGGTAGCCTGCTGGGCACGGTGAGCATTCTCAGCGCCGCGCTGACTTGGTCCCTGGGCACGGTACTGCTCCCGCGCATGGAACTGCCCCGGGGGCTGATGACCCCGGCGGTGCAGATGGTCAGCTCGGGCGCGCTGCTGATCCTGCTGAGCTGGAGCATCGAGGACCGCATGACCGTATTTCCCTCCTGGCAGGCCATGGCCGCCATCGGGGCGCTGATCATCGGGCCGTCCCTGACGGGCTTCACGGCCCACGGGTTCCTGTTGCGGCAGCAGGTGCGGCCGATCAT
>Ga0326597_10000864_pt1 | contig 51445 bp, 74 predicted proteins | sample RVTome_12_FD_203789 | JGI IMG/M metagenome (GOLD analysis project Ga0326597, IMG submission 203789) | Soil microbial communities from uranium-contaminated site in the Upper Colorado River Basin, Wyoming, United States - RVT100D185 | ecosystem: Environmental > Terrestrial > Soil > Contaminated >... | reverse complement strand
TGCTGAGAAATGATGCAGGCGCGATAACGCCGACCTTGGCCTGGGGCACTGAACCTGCGGCGGTCAGTTGCGTCGCAACCGGGCCGAATTGGGGCGGTCCGAAATCGCCGTCGGGCGTCGTCGCCTTGCCGCAGATAACGCAGTCCGCGACGTACGAACTCGAGTGCCAATGGTCACCGACAGATGTGGTGCGCCGCACAGTCGATGTGATCGTGTATCCGTGGCCGCGCCCGCCGCTACTCGAGTTCAGATGAGCCGTATATTAGCGGCACTCGCGACGCTGCTAATCGGCACGAGTGCACAGGCTGCACTCACGTGTGATGGCACCGGCGACTACGCCGCCAACGCATCGATTCCAAATCTCGATGATTTTTCGATTTCGTTCTGGCTCAAGACAACGACCACGGACGGCGCTGACGCCAACGAGGCGGCGCTCGGCGTACTAGAGGACGGCACGACCGAGTTTATCCACGTGATCCTGAATACGGGCGCGAGCGGTGCGCTCGATCTCGGTTCGACGTCATTCGCCGTGCGGGTTTCTGGAATAGATCTCTACTGGTTCGACAACGCCGGCGTCTACGACGGCGATTGGCACCATCATCTGCTGACGCGCGCCGGGGCAGTGACTGCGTACTACGTTGACGGCGTGTCGCAAAGTCTCACCGCGGATGTGAACATGCTGGACACCGGGACGATGACGTTCGCGAGGTTCGCCGCTCTTTGCGCTCGCAACAACAGAGGCACGATACAAGCGTTCTCTGACATCGATATTGCTGAGGTCGCGTTGTTCGATGCCGTGGTCTCGGGCACGACGATCGCGCAGCTTCAAACGCGCCGCCCGGACAAGACCGACGACGTTGGTAATCTCGCGAGATATTGGCCTCTGCGGGCCGATGGGACCGAGACAGTCGCGGCCGACACGATGACGTTCAACGCCGATGCGGCGATCATCGCGGATCATCCGCTCCGTACGATCAATCCATTATGCGGCCCGCTTTGCGGCCCGCTATGAGGCCCACTATGAACGCTCGGCTACTTTTCCTCGTCACGCTGCTCGCGTGCTCGGCCGCGCCCGCGCAGCCGTCGTACCTCGGCGACTTCAACGTCGGCGAAACCGTGCGCTGTCCGTGGGCGTCGTTCGACACAGCCGCCGACTCCGCGACGCGCGCGACCGACGGCACGGTGTCTGTCTGGAAGGATGGCGGCACGACGCAGAGTGTGGCCGGTGTCACTGACACCGAGGATTTCGACGCCAACGCCGGTTTTCACTACGCGGCGATCGACACGAGCGCCGATGCGTTCTACGTCGGCGGCGCTGAATACGTCGTCGGCGTGATTGGCGCCGTCGTCGACGGGCAGACGATCAACGCACCGCTGTGTGCGTTCAGCCTCGAGAATAGATCCGACAATCGGATCGTCGCCAGGGGCGTCGCCGACACCGGATCGACGGCCGGGCAGATCATTTTCGACAGCGATGTCGTGGCCGCGGACGGACAATATGTCGGCCTCAAAGCGTGGAACGTGACGCAGGGCTTTATGGCCGCGATCGTCGCGAGCGACGACAACACGGCCGATACGATCGACATCTTCGTCCCTGCGTCGTTCAATGGCGTCAGCGCGAACAACGACGTGATCTACATCGTCAATGACGGGCCTGCCGTGCCGATCGATCTCACGAATGCAGAAGTCAACGCGACCAAGATCGCCGGCGTAACAGTCGCAGCCCAGGCGGCCACCAACCTCAATACGCATTTCAACAACGGCGGCGGCGCCTCCTCCGGTACGATCGGCGATGTCACCCAAGGCGTCGCCGATACGCTGTCCGCGATTGGGTCTCCGAGCGATGCGGGGAGTGGCGCGACGCTCAGCTTCAATCTGTCGGACACGTTCGCGCGGCTCGGCGCTCCGATAGGGGCAAGCCTGTCGGCGGATCTGCAAATCGTCGACGGCAACGTCGACGACGTCGAGACGGCGGTCGCTGCGCTACCAACAGCGACCGAAATTCGGGACGCGGTGCTGGCCTCATGCGAGTTTAGATCGCTTTCGTCTTATGCCTTCGGCGAGTGGGTCAGAGTCGACGACATCATCACCTATATAGATCCGGACGGTGCCGGCACTATCGAAATCTCGGTTACGCTGGGCGGCGACAACCTATCTCGCGGCCCGGTTACGATCGACTGCGACGGGCCGTAGATTTGGCGCCACAGGGAATGCAGCCAATCGGGATGCAGCCGGAGGGCATGCAACCCGGAGGGGAGGCCGTAGAAGCGCCGCGGAAGGTCCGCCTCGCGCGGACATTCATGATCGAGGTCCCGTTGCCCGAGCCGGCAATGCAGCCAATCGGGATGCAGCCGGAGGGCATGCAACCCGGCGGAATGGATCCGTGACCCTACGGGCCAGCATCACCGCTGATATCAAGCAGGCGCAGGTCTACTTCAAAGAAATCGGCGACATGGGCATCCGCCGCGCCGCCGCACGCGCTCTCAACGACGCGTTCGTCACGGTGCGGGCTGAGGGCGCACGGATGATCAAGGCCGAGCACCCGGCGCTCAAGATCGGCGATATCAAGTCGCAGATGATCGTGACCAAGGCTCATCCGAACGCAGGCGGGCTGTCGGCCAGCGTCGAGACGACGGGTAAGCCGCTGTCGCTCAAGCTCTTCAACGTGAAGCAGCTCAAGAGCGGAAGGGTCACTGCCAAGATGGGTAAGACCCAGCGGCCCGTCCAGCACCGTGGCCAGGGGGCGTTCATCGTCGACAAGTTCGGCGGCGAGGTCTTCGTCCGGCGCCACATCAAGGGTAGGCAGATCCGCCGCTTCCGCGGCCCGTCCCTGCCCGGCGTGTTCCGGGCGCAGGCCGAGCGCTTTCTGAAGCTGGCTGTGCAGCGCTTCCAGGTCACGTTCAAGAGCCGGCTGACGTTCGAGATCGAGAAGGCCAGGCGCAAGGCGGTCAGCCGTTGAAGGCTGCCAAGGTGATCATGGTCACACCGACGCCCGCCGCCACGCTCGCGCGCCGACGCGAAAGGTACTGGGAAGCGAGGTCGATGGAGCCCCGCGGCGCCGCGCACGGCGGATTTCGACAGTTTTCCGGCGCCTAAGAGTTCGCCATCAGGATGCGCTGTAGATAGTTAGCAGCACGAAGTAAAATGAAGAAACGGACGAAGCCGCAGAAGCGCGCCGAGGAACAGAACGAGATGTTCCAGAAGCCGACGGTTGCAAACCTGCACGACAGCGACATCCTCGCATCGCTATCGGCCTTCGCCCGCGCCTTCGGCACCGATCGCGAGACGCTGCGGCGCTGCTTGCTCGAGCACGACGTCGAACCGTCCGGCGAACGCGCCGGCCATAAACTCTACGCGCTACGTCATGCGTACGAAGCGTGGACTGCGACGGTGGAGAACGTCGATCCGGACAAGCTCAAACCGTTTCAGCGTAAGGCGTGGTATCAGGGCGACCGCGAGAAGCTGAACCTGCAGCTCGAGCGCGGGCAGCTCGTCGATGCGGCCGAGATGGAGCGCACGATCGGCCGGCTGAATCAGCTGTTCGTCCGCGGCCTCGAGACGCTCGAGGACGTGATCGAGCGCGACTGCGGTCTCAACCCGCAGCAGGCATCGACGATGCAGCGCCATGCGGACCAGCTGCGCGAGGAGCTGTACAAGCTGATCGCCGGCGAGGATATCGACGAGGAGCTGACCGATGCGCCGCCAGAGGTGCCGGTCACGAAGACGCCGCCGGAGCTACCGATCGCCCGCCCGCCCGTCGAGCGTCCCGTTTCCCGTGAAACGGGATCCGCGGTCGACGACGGGATCCGGTTTCTGCAGGCCGAGCTCGCGAAGGGCCCGCGGCCGACGGCGGAGCTCCTCGAGGCCGGCAAGAAAGTAGGGCTATCTGAGACGACGCTGCGGCGTGCAAAAGCGCAGCTCGGCAAGGGCATCGCAGCGCGAAAGCAGGGGCGCGGCTGGGTCTGGCAGCTAGTCTGATCTTGAGCATCCCGCCGTGCTGATTGCGCCGCTGCGAAGCGGTGACGAGGTCGCGCGCGCGGCCGCCCCGATCCTGCGGCCGCCGCGGCGGATCACGCCCACGCAGGCCGCGGCGGGCAAGCTCAGGAACGACCGCGGCGCGTGGGATCCGCAAGTCACGCCGTACCTAATCGAACCGCTTGATCGGCTTGCAGACCGCCTGTACCAGGGCGTCGTGTTTGTCGGGGCGGCGCGCACGGGCAAGACGTTCGGACTGCCCATTGCAGGCATCTATTACGCAGTGACCGTGGCGCCGGCCGACATCTTGGCTATCTATATGAGTCAGGATACGGCGCGGGACTTTTCGCGGATGGAGCTCGACCGCGCGATCGCGAACACGCCCGAGCTCGCGGCGCTGATGTCGCCGCGCGCGCGGGACGACAACACGTACGACAAGTTCTTCCGGAACGGCATCGCGCTCAAGATCGGCTGGCCGGCGGCGACGCAGCTGCGCGGCAAGACGGTCCGCTACGTGTTCCTGATGGACTACGACGGCGGCGGCAGCGTGAACGTCGACGGGCGCGGTTCCCTTTGGGGCCAGGCCTTCAAGCGAATCACGACGTACTTGAGCCGGGGCAAGTGCTTCGCCGAAAGCTCGCCGGGCTTTGAGTACGACGACCCGACGTGGACGCCGCGGACGCCGCACGAAGCGCCGCCGGCGGTCGGGATTGCGAGCCTGTACAACACGGGCACGCGAGCGCGCTGGTACTGGGCCTGCCGTCACTGCGCGCAGCACTTCGAGGCGAAGCCGGGCCTCGTGCCGTTCCTGGTCCCGGAGTTCGAGGAGGTCATCGAGGCCGTTCGCACGCACGACCTGATGACGCTCGCCGAGAGCTGGGCGAAGGTGGCGTGCCCGCACTGCGGCGGGATTCACGAGCCGCACGAGAAGGTCGAGCTCAACGCGATCCGGCAGGACGGCGATCGGATCGCCGGCGCCGCCTGGGTGCACGAAGGGCAGCAGCTCGTCGACGGCCGCCTCCAGGGCGAGCCGCGCCGGACGAACGTCGCGAGCTACTGGCTCAGTGGCGCCGGCGCCGCCTATCAGCCGTGGGTCAGCATCGTGCACACGTACCTGACGGCCGCGGCCGAGTACGATCGCACCGGCGACGAGACGGAGCTCCGGCGGACCTCGTTCGAGGATCAGGGCTGGCCGTACATGCCGATGGCCGTACGGCGGACCCGCACGCCTGAGCAGTTCGCCGGCCGGCTCGAGGACTGGGAGCGCGGCACGTGCCCCGACGGCGTGCGCTTTCTGACGGCCTTTGCCGACGTCCAGGCGCACGCGTTCGTGATCCATGTCATGGGCTGGGGCGTCGGCCTGCAGTCTTGGTTGATCGACCGGTTTCGGATCACCTCGAGCCGGCGGCCCGAAGGCGAGCGGTTCGAGGCACTCGACCCGGCCGTCTACCTGGAGGACTGGCACGAGCTGATCCCGAGGCTGGTCGACGCGAGCTACCCGTGCGCGAGCCATCCGGAGTGCCGGCTGCGGCCGATGATCACCGGCGCGGACTCCGGTGGCAAAGAGGGCGTGACGCTTAGGGCGTACGACTTCTATCGCCACTTGCGGGCCCTTCAGCAGCACCAGCGGTTCCGGCTCGTCAAGGGCGAGGGCAACCTGAATGCGCCGCTCGTGCAGTTGAGCTACCCGGACTCGCGCGGCCGTAAGGACCGCGACGGCGGCCGCGGGGACGTGCCCGTCATGCGGCTGAACGTGAACCAGCTGAAAGACGGGATCGCGGGCGACCTGGCGAGAGAGGTGCCTGGCCCGGGCTACTGCCACATTCCGCGCTGGGTCGACGAGGGCTACTTCTCCGAGGTCACGGCAGAGAAGCGGACCGCGAAGGGCTGGGAGCGTGACGGACACACGCCGAACGAAGGCTTCGATCTGCATGCGTACAACCGCGCCGGCTGCGCGATGTTGAAGGCGCATGCGATCGACTGGGACAACCCGCCCGATTGGGCCGCACCGATCGAGCGGCAGATCGAGCTTGCGAATCCACCGAAAGGCACACCGACGCCGCAGCCTCGCGGCCGGCGCGTGCGTAGCGAAGGAGTACGAGTCTGATGGCGGGACCGACGAACCAGGAGCTGCTCGAGGCGACGCGGACCGCGATCTTGGAGATCGTGCAGACGGGGCAGAGCATTTCGGCCGATGGCCGCAGCCTGACGATGGCGAACCTCTCCGAACTCCGGAAGCTCGAGGCCGAGCTCAAGGTCGAGGTAGCGGCTGCCGCGAAGGCGGGCCGCAACCGCCTGCTCTACGTGCGACCGGTGGGCTGACCTATGGGACTGATGGCCAAGCTCGCGCCCGGCTACGCGGTCAAGCGCGAGATCGCGAAGATGCAGTACCAGGCGCTGACGCTAACGCAGAGCGAGAACCGGACCGAGACCCGTTGGCGCGGTGCGTCCCGCGTCTTGCGGCACATGGTCAGCTGGCTGCCGACGCTCGGCAGCGGCCGGTCAGATCTGCCGCGGACGGAGCGCGAAACGCTGTACAGCCGCAGCTACGACGCCTACCGCAACCACATGATCGCGCGCGCGGCGATCACGCGCCCGCGGACGAACATCGTCGGCACCGGCCTGATCGCGCACGCGGCCATCGATGCCCGGGCGCTCGGGATCTCCGACGAGCAGGCCGAGGAGCTCGACGAGATCATCGACGCGCAGTTCGCGACCTGGGCCGACAGCCCGTCGGAGTGCGACGCGGAGGCGACGCTCGACTTCTACGGTCAGCAGTCGCTCGCGCTCGTCTCGTCGATGCTCGCCGGCGACACGTTCGCGCTGACGCCGTTTTACGAGATGCCGCGCGGGCTATGGGGGCTCAAGCTGCAGCTGGTCGACGCGGCCCGGGTTTCGAACCCGAACCGGATGCCGGACACGTCGACGTTGATCGACGGTGTCGAGATGGACCCGCTCGGCCGGCCGATCCGCTACCACGTGCAGAATAGGCACCCGGGCGATCGGACCATCGACATGCCGATCGACCGATGGACGCCGATCCAGGTGTTCGATGCGATCGGACGCCGGCGGGCGTTCCACATTTGGAACGACAAGGACCGGATCAACGCGGTGCGGGGTGCTCCGTTCCTGGCTCCGATTCTCGAACCGTTGCAGACGCTCGAGACGTACAGCCGCGCCGAACTCGTGGCCGCCGTCGTGTCGGCGCTCTTCACGGTGTTCGTCAAGAAAGACAAGGAGGCGACCGATGAACTCGGCAACCCGTTGGCGACGTTCACGAGTGGTGCGGTCACCCAGAACGGCCAGGCCGTGGAGCCGCCGCAGCTCGAGCTCGGGACCGGCGCGATCGTCGACTTAGCGCCCGGTGAGACGATCGAGACTGCAGATCCCGGTCGTCCTAACGCGAAGTACGACCCGTTCTTTTTGAGCATCGTCAAGCAGATCGGGGCGTCGCTCGAGATCCCGCTCGACGAGCTGATGCTGCATTACCAGGCGAGCTACAGCGCCGCGCGCGCCGCGATGCTGCAGGCCTGGCGCTGGTACTCGATGCGCCGCTGGGCGCTGGTGCAGCAATTCTGCGCCCCGGCCCGGGCGCTGTGGTTCGACGAGGCGGTCGCTCGCGGCCGGATCCCCGTGACCGGCTATGCCGATCCGATCCGCCGCGCCGCCTACCAGCAGGCGATGTGGGTGGGCCCATCCCGCGGCTCGATGGACGAGCAGAAAGAAGCGGCCGCCGCGCGTGAGCGCATCGGCATCGGCATCAGCAACGAGACGATCGAGACGGCCGCGATGATGGGCGAGAACTGGCGCGTCGTTCATCGGACCCGCGTGCGCGAGCGCCGGATCATGAAGCGCGACTCGATCAAGAACGGCAACGGCCAGGCGGTACTGCCTGAGCCAGGGGAGGATGGGAATGGCGGCGAAGCGTGACGTGATTCACCTCGAGGATCGTCTGACGGACGAGGACCGCGCCGCCGCACTCGCGGCTGTGTCAGGCGAGGAGCCGTCTGAGCTGTTCAGCCCCGACACGATGTGGGCGATCCTGCCGCGTACGCTGTCGCTCCTGGTCCGCAAGCCAAACGCGCGGATCAAACAGCCGGACGATGTCGCGATCCGCGCGTTCATGACCCGTCGCGGCATCGCGCCGCTGGACGGCACCTTACGAGCCGGGATCATCGATGGCGTCGGCGTCCTGCCGGTGTTCGGGGCGATCTATTGGCGTCAGCAGTGGCAGGCGCTCGCCGCCGACTTCGGCGTGCTGATGAAGCACCCGAAGGTCCGGTCGATCGTTCTCGACATCGATTCACCGGGCGGCATCGTGACCGGCACGCAGGAATTCGCCGACCTGATCTACGACGCCCGCGGCGAGAAGGAGATCGCTGCGTTCATCGCCGGCGATGGTGCGAGCGCGGCGTACTGGGTCGCGAGCGCAGCCGAGCAAGTGATCATCGCCGAGACCGGCGAGGCCGGTTCGCTCGGCGTCGTCGCGACGTACTGGGACATGACGAAGATGCTGCAGGACTGGGGCATCAAGGAGATCGAGGTCGTCAGCTCGCAGTCTCCGCTCAAGCGCCTGACGCCGGCGTCGACGAAAGGGCGCGATCTAGTTCAGGTCCGCGTCGATGCGCTGGCCGACGTGTTCCTGAGCCGCGTCGCAAAGTTCCGCGGAGAGTCGCTGCAGACGGTGCTCTCCGAGTTCGGTGCCGGCGACATGATCGTCGGTCGTCACGCCGTCGACGCCGGCCTGGCCGACGACATCGGCACCTTCGAAGCATTGATAAGTAGTCTTTCAACAGGAGTATTTCCTATGAGCAAACAAGCGACGGCGCTCGCGCCGGGTTTCTATCAAGTCGCCGCGGCGGGCGAAGAGCCCAAGGCGGTCACCGTCGATGCGGCTTTCGTCGCGCAGCACGCGCCGAGTGTGCTGACGACGGCCAAGGACGAGGCGCGTAAGGAAGGCCACGCCGCGGGCCACGGCGAAGGGCTCGCCGCCGGCGAGCAGAAAGGCGTCGCCGCGGAGCGGGAGCGCGTGACGAAGATCCAGGCCATCGCGGTGCCCGGCTTCGAGAAGGAGATCGCCGCCGCGATCAAGGACGGCAAGACCGCCGAGGAGACCGCAACCTCGATCCTGGCCGCGCAGAAGGATCGCGGCGTGACCCTGCAGGATCTCGCCAACGGCGGGCAAGCCGTGAACCACGGCGGCGCGCCCGAACAGACGCAGGCAACGGCGAGCACCTGGGACAAGACCGTCAAGGCGCTGGGCGGCAAATAGACCGCCGCGTTCTACGGGTTTCGTTTATTTACATCGATAGAGAGGAACAGACATGGATCCCATCACCGAACAACTGCCGCACGCAGGCGGCTTCATCGTTTCCGAGGCGCCTGGGACGTTGTCGCGCGAAGCGATCGTCCTCGAGGAGGACGCTGTCAACGGCGATCTAAAGGCCGGCACCGTGCTGCTGCAGAAAGCGAACGGCAAGTACATCGCGTACAGCGCGGAATACACGCCGGAACCGACCGTGGCGGCAATTCTGTTCGCGCCCGTCGATGCGACCGCTGGCGACGCGAACGGAGTAGCCGTCGTTCGTCTCGCCGAGGTGCGAGCGTCCGACCTCATCTGGGTTGACGAGGATGGCGACACCGACGGCCTGGTCGACCTCGCTTCGACCTTCATCATCGCCCGGTAACGGCCACCCACTTACGCGACTACGGGCCCGCCTCGAGCGGGTTTTTCTTTTTTCGGAGGAATGAATCATGTTGACCATGGACGTTTTCAAAGGCGACGCATTCTCGCTCGTCGAGATGATCGCCGCCCTCGTGCGGGTCCCGTACAAGCCCAGCTTGCTGGGTCAGATGGGCATCTTCGACGATGTTCCGCTGCGCACCGAGACGCTGTTCATCGAACAGCGAAACAACACGTTGGCGTTGATTCCAACGTCGCAGCGCGGCCAGCCGCTCGATCAAGCGGCGAAGGACGGCCGTGACGTGCGCGCATTCATCACGCGTCGGATCGCGAAGGCTGATCAGCTGCGGGCATCGGAGTTGCAGAACATTCGCGCATTCGGCACGACGACCGAACTCGAGCAGGCGCAGACGGAGGTGATGCGGAAGTTCACCAAGCTGCGCCGCGATGCGGACCTGACGCACGAGAACATGCGCATCGGCGCGATCAAGGGCATCGTCACGGACGCCGACGGTTCGACGCTCGACAACTGGTTCACGAACTGGACCGAGGCCCAGCCGGCGGAGATCGACTTCGCGCTCGGCACGGCCACCACGAACGTGCGCGGCAAGTGCATGGCGGTGAGACGGGCGATGCGCAAAGCGTCGAAGGGCGCATGGATCGATGGCGTTACGGAGTGCCACGCGCTCGTCGGCGACGACTTCTACGACGCGCTGATCGGGCACGACAAGGTGCGGGATACGTTCCTGAACTGGGAAGCCGCGGCCGACCTTCGTAACGCGAAGGAATGGCAAGCGTTCGTGTTCGGCGGCATCGCGTGGCACAACTACCGCAGCACGGACAACTTTGACAAGGACGCGACGAGCGGAACGGCCTCGGTCGGTGTGCATCCGGACAAGGCGCACTTCTTCCCGGTCAACGCGCCGGGTGTCTTCCAGCGTGCGCTGTCGCCGGGTGAGTCGTTCGACTATCTGAACATGCCCGGCCAGGAGTACTACCCGCTGATCATCCCCGACGAGAAGCGGAACATGTACGTCGAGCTGGAGCTGTACAGCTACCCGCTGTATGTCTGCACGACCCCGCTGATGCTGCAGCGCGCGAAGCGGGCGTAGTTCGGCCGTGAGTTTCGCCGACCGTATGCGCCGAGCCGACGCTCGGATCGTCGCTGCGGTCGGCGAAATGACCACGGTCGACGGCGAGCCCGTGCCGGGCATCCCGACCTGGGAAGAAGTCGAGCAGGTAGTCGGCGAGCACATCGTGATGGGCCGCCGACTGGTGCTTGGCTGCCAGATCTCGCTGCTGCCCGCCGGTACCGTGAAAGGCAGTGTGGTGGCGTATGGCGATGAGTCCTACGTCATTCGCGAGTTCGATCCGCCGCGGGGCGATCATCTGGGCTGGGTGAAGCTGGTGCTCGGCCGGTGAGTCATCGAGCCGAGCAGATCATCCAGCGGATCCGTACGCTCCTCGAGGCGCAGGTCGAGTACGACGGTGTGCACGTCTATGCGCATCGCCGGTTGAGCCTGGCGGAAGACCAGGACGAGCTGCCGGCGATCTCTGTCGACTTCGGCCAGGACTCCCCGGTCGAAGAGAACATCCAGTTCATCGATAGCCTGCTTACGGTCGCCGTGACCTCGATCGTCGCCGCCGCAGAGGAGGACACGGTCAAGGCCGAGCTGCTCGAGCTGCGGCGACAGATCCACATCGCGCTGATGGAGGACGTCACGCTCGGCCTGCCGTTCGTGATCAGCACGAGCTATGGAGGCGCCGAACCCCCGGCGTTCGACCTGCGCGGCGAGTTCATCGTCGGCGCGTTGGCGACTCCGTGGAACGTCTACTACCGGATGCTGCTTGCGGATCCGGGCGATTGATTTCTTTGTCGGAGGACACGCTCGGCCCGCTCCGTGCGCGGGCCATTTTGAGAGGTCGTTCATTGAACAACACCGTTTCCCAAGAAACGCCGGAGGGCTAGAGCCATGCCGATTTCAACCCGCAACCGCGGCCTGTTCGCCGCCCTCGAGTCGGAGTATGGAGGCGAGTACTTCGAAGGGCAGGCGCTCGTCGGCGCCGACGCGCTCCAGGTCATGGAACTCTCGCCCAACCCGATCGAGAACCTGCGCATGCTCGAGCGCGAGATCATCCGGGACAGCTTCCAGCCTGAGCAGGCGGTCTACGGCGGCAGCCTGTTTGGCTTCAGCTTCCAGGCCGAACTGAAGGGGTCCGGCGCGGCCGGCACAGCTCCGCGCATCGGCCGGCTGCTCCGCGCCTGCGGCCTCAAAGAGGTTATCGTGCCGGCGACGTCGGTCACGTACTCGCCGGAGTCCGATATCGACGAGCACGGCAGCCTGACGATCGGCTTCCGCGAGGGCGCGAACTGGCGCGTGATCGTCGGTTGCCGCGGCAACGTGGCCTTGAATCTTGCCGCCGGTAGCTACGGTCGGCTGAACTTCACGTTCGTCGGGCACATCTACTCGGAGGCCGAAGCCGCCCCGCCCGCGGCCTCATTCGAGACGACCTTGCCGCCGGCGTTCCTGTCCGCTGCGTTCGCGATCGGCGCCTATGCCGCCCCGATCGAATCGATGACGCTCGACCTGAGCAACACGATGTCGATCTCTCCGGATCCGAATAGCGACGACGGCTACGGCGAGATCCGCGTGACGGCCCGCAACACGCAGGGCACGGTGAACCCGGAGGCCGAGGATATCTCGACGAAGAACTACATCAACGAGCTCCGCGGCGGCACGCAGCAAGAGATCAAGACGGGCGTCATCGGATCCGCCGGCAACCGCTGGGCCCTCACCGTGCCGAAGGCCTACTGGCGCTCGCTCGCCTACGCGGACCGGGAAGCGCTGCTCACGTTCGACGGCGGCTTCGGCTGCGTCGAGACGGTCGCAGACGATGAGTTCAACCTGGCCTTCACATAACGGAGCAGCAATGCTGAAGCTCACCCCCTGGTGGTTCACGCCGAAAGCGGAGAACCCCGACAACGCAACCTTCCGACTCCGGCCGTTGACGACGCCGCAGAAGATGGACCTGCTCGATACGTACCGCGATGACGGCAACGGCATCCTGCTGCCGACGCATCGCTCCTACATGACGGCTGTTCGATTCGGCGTAATCGAGACGCGCGACTGGACGGATCCGCGCACGACGAAGCCGGCCCGCGTGCCGAGCTGCTTCGATTCGATGCCGCCGTCATGGGTCATCGAGTGTGCGACCGAGTTGATGATCGCGGCGATGCCTGACGAGGCGGCGCCTTCCGACCAGCCCGAGATCGAGGGCCTGGAAAAAAACTGATCTTGACGGCGGCGGTCTTCGGGGAACCCAAGAACTATCCGTGCGGCAGCTGTAGCTGCGACGCGGATGGAAGGGATCCCGATGGCGGCACGTGGACGATTGCTGGGGTCATCGAACAGAGCCCCATCTGCCTCCGTCGATTGATTACCCAGCGCTCTCTTTTCCTGTTCGATCTCTATGGTCACTACAAACGCGGTGTGCTGCCGGTGGCGGGCGGGCTGTTTGATCAGCCACACGTCTACTACCGCGCCATGACCGTCATCGACGAGTGGATGAAACGTGCCGGTAAACCCTAAAGCGAAAGTTGTTCTCGAAGCTGAGCGCCGCGGGCAAGCTGCGTTCAAGGGCTTTGAGGCTGACCTGGCGAAGATCGCAAAGCAGGCAGCCGTCGCCGGCGCAGCGCTCGCGGCCGCGATCGGCGCGGACCTTGCCATCGTCACGAAGGAAGCCTTCGCGAGCCAGGACGCGTTGGCGAAGTTCGCCGATAAGGTCGGCGACTCGACGCAAAACATTCAGGCGTTCCGCACGCAGGCTCAGCTGTCCGGCATAGATATCAGCGTCGTCGACAAGACCCTGACGGAGGCGACCAAGCGACTCGGCGAGTTCAACGCCACCGGCGGCGGTACGGCGGCGCTATGGTTCAAGCGCCTGAACCTCGATACGAAGGAGCTCGCGGCGCTGAAACCGACCGAGCTGTTCCAGCGCTATGCCGAGGCCGTGCGCGGCTTGAGCGATCGTGGCCAGCAGCTTTCCGCCATCTCGGCCCTGGCCGGCGATCGGCAAGGCGACCTTATTCAGCTCGTCGATCAGGGCCGCGGTGCATTCGAGGACGCGGTAGAGCAGGTCGAACGGTACTCGCTTGCGCTAAACCGCGTCGACGCTGCAAAGGTCGAGGCGGCGAACGACGCGATGTTCATGGTCCGGCAGCGGACGATGGGCCTCGGCAACCTGATCGCCGCCGAGCTCGCGCCGGTGATCACGGATCTTGCGAACCGTCTGCTCGGCGTCAGCGACAACGCGGACGAGATGCGCGAGCGGATCCGCGGGGCGATCGACGCAATCGCGAGCGCCGCCGGCGTCGCCGCCGACATATTTCATGGCTGGCATCTGACGTTTGCGCTTGCAGAGGTCTCGATACTAAAGCTCGAGGCAAGGATGGATGCCTGGCTGCAGGGCTATGAGGACAGCGGCTTCTACGACCAGATGCGCGACTGGACGCGCGCGCTGATGCCGGATCTGGTCGATCAGATGGAGGAGCTGCGGGTCCATTCCGACGACTACCGCGCGAGCTTGCAAGCGTCGACCGCGGCCGCCGAGGCGAACCTCGCTGAGCTCGTCGCGGCCGAGCGGCCGTCACAGGCGATCGCCGCCGCGCTCGAGGCGGCGCGCGCGAACGCACAACGGCTGGGCGAACAGGTCGCGCGCGCGCGCGAGGAGATCCAGGCCTCCACCTTCTCCCCGGATTCGACGGCCGCCGATGACCTGGCCCGTGAGGCTGCGGAGAAGCTGGCGGCACGGGCGCGCGAGCAGATGGAGCGGAGCCTCGAGCAGGTGCGGCAGTTCACGCTGACGCGCGAAGAGGTTGAGATCGAGGCGCATGCCCGCCGGCTAGAAGTTCTGCGGAGCAGCTTCGAGGCCGAGATGATCGACAAGGAGCGCTTCGATCAGCTGTCGATCGAGCTTGCGGAGCGCACGCAGGCGCGGCTGACGGAGATCACCGAGAAGGGACTGTCAGATCGAGAGAAGTTCCAACAACTCTCGTCGACGGCGCAGACCCAGCACGTGCTCGGCGAGCTGGTCAACATGACGGCCGGCATCGCGCAGCACAGCAAGACGGCCTTCAAGGTCAACCAGGCGGCGGCGATCGCCAACGCGGTGGTCAATACCGCCCAAGCGGTCACGAAAGCGCTGGCCGCCTATCCGCCGCCGCTGTCGTTTGCGATGGCGGCCGCCCAAGCGGCTGCGGGCCTCGTGCAGATCAAGGCCATCAAGTCGGCGACATTCGGCGGCGGGACGACGCCGTCGGTCGCCGGCAGCGTGCCGGTGCACGAGGGCCAGCCGGTGTCGTCGTCACCGCAAGGGCAGAGCCAGCAGACAGCGGCGAGAGCGCCGCTAATCGTCCACGTCACCGTGCAGGGTGGTCTCGCAGACCGAGAGACGGGGATCGTCATCGGTGAGACCTTGCGCGAACTCATCGACAACGACGACTTCGAGATCATGGATAAGGACTCCAATCAGGCGGCGAAGATCCGCGGCATAGGCTGACAGCTTCCATGCCCGTGATCCGGTACATCGCCACCCGGTCCCTGGAGGCCGGAACGACGTTCAACGATGAGCGCACCATCGAGAACCGCTTCCATGCACGCCCACGCCAGACGCAGTTCAGCGGCGAGCGGCGCGTCACCCTCGATCAATCCCCTGAGAGCTACCTGCACGGCATCATCCGCCGTTACGACATCACGACAGACTTCATTTCGGCCAACGAACTGCCGCAGTGGCGTGAGTTCCTGGACTCGGTCATCAACACCGAGGTTTTTGAGATCGACTTCACGGGCACGGTCGCCGCGCCTGGCCCGATCCTCGACGTCTGGCTCGAATCCGAGTCATTGCCGGAGAACGAAATGGGCGGCCCGATTCGGCAGTTTAGGTTCACGGTGCGCGAGCTGCCATGAGGATCGATCCGACCGGCTCGCAGCTGACCTCGCGCCGGCGCGAGCCGCGGCTTGTCATCGGCATCATCTTTCCACTCGCCTCGATCTACATCACTAACCGTTCCGGCATTACCAACGTCCCGGGCGCCGTCGTCGAGGGCGCCCTCGACCAGATATCGAGCACGACGCAAACCCTCTATCCGGACGAGGGCCGCGCGCTGATCGGCTCATTGTCGTTCACCGCGACCGATCTCGGCAGTGCGCTGACGCAGGAGCTGCGCGAGCAGCTGCTCGCGGAGAACTCCGGCATCCGCAGGCGTGAGGTTCGCGTCTTCACCGGCGACACCAATCGGTTCGACGATGGCACCTGGCGGCGGGTCGAAACATACGTGATCGACAGCGTCGTCGAGTTCGACAATCTCTCCTACCGGTTTTCATGTTCTGACCGGCAGCGGGAGCTGCGCAAGGACATCTTCGAGCAGGCAAAGTGCCGGCTGGCCGAGTCGATCGACGAAGACGACGCGACGATCACCGTCACGGGCGGAAGCGGCGGGAGCCCGACCGCGCGCTTTGAAATGCTCGACCACACGTCCTCGTTTACCGATGCGCCGAGCGCGACGGTCGGCTACATCCGGATCCGCAAGACGGGCGAGGTCATTCGCTATACGGGCAAGACAGACACGACGTTTACCGGTTGTGTGCGGGGTCGATTCAGCACGGTCGCTCAGTTGATAGAGGTAGATCCGGAGACAGAGGACGATCGGAAGCCAGAGATCGAGGAGTTCATCTATCTCGAAATGCCGGGCCCGCAACTGCTGTATGCGCTGATGACGGGCCGTGTGCTCGACACGGCGATTGAGTTTCCGACGCGCTGGCACCTCGGGATCTCTACAGCCCACATCGACATCGACCAGTTCACCCGCATCGGCACTGACCTCTACGATCCGGCGAACTTCAGCAGCGGGCTGGTACTGCGGTTCACACATCTCGCAAAGATCGACGGCAAGCGCTTCATCGAGGAGCAGCTGCATGTCGTGATGAGCACGTTTGCGCCGATATCGGCCGAGGGCGTACTCGGGCTGCGTAGGCTCACACGACTGCTGGCCGATGCCGCGCCGGATGCGATTGCCTTCGCGAACAACGTCGTGAAGACGGGCGCACTGCGGCACGAACTCGCGCAGGTCATCAACCAGATCGTCGTCGAGTGGAATTACGACGGCGAGCGGTTCACCCGCACGGAGTTGTTCGTCAACGCGGGGTCGATTGCCGCCCACGGGCGCGCGCGCATTAAGCGGCTGAGTCTCAGGGGCCTGACCGTCCAGCGGCACACACGGCAGACGCTTCAGCGCATCTTCGATACCTACACGGATCGCTATGGGGCGCCGCCCCAGACCATCGATTTACAGCTGTCGAGTTCGATGAACCGGCTCGAGATCGGCGATATCGTCAGATCCGTGTTCGGCCACGTCCGCGACTTCGCGGGTCCCGCTCATCTCGATCGTTCGTTCGAAATCCAATCCCGCCGCATGAACTGGCTGACCGGAGATCTCCGTGTCGAGCTGTTCGGCAGCTCGGCCGAGATGCCTCCCGATCAGCCGGAGGAATCAGGTTCGGTGCTGGCTGACGCGTGGTACGAATCCGAGGGAACCGACCTTGCCAGCGTCCTGACGATTGTCGACGGCGTCATTACGGCGAGCGGCACGCTGACCGGCACGAGCGACGTGCGCGACGCAGGCTCGATCTTTTATTACGCCGGCGATCTAACGCTCGGCGCCGGCGTTACGCTGACGCTCGAGAACAACATACAGCTGCGGATCCGGGGCGATTTCGAGTACCTCGGTACGATAAATGGTGTCGGTAACGGGCACCCCGCGCCGGCGGATCCGAACGTCATCGGTTCGGCATTCGTCGTCCCGCCGCCGGTCGATCAGCCCTCGTACTGGGCAACGACGCAGCCCAGCGACGGCGTCATGGTGGTGCTAACGAACGCGGGCTATCTCGGGATGCCCGGCCGACTACAGCGCGGTGTCAACATGGCGCTGCCGCGGCTCAATCTCGAGGTGACCGAAAGCGGGGGGCTCGCTGGCCTGCCGGCGGATCTGCGCGGCACGCGAGGCGTCTACGGGCCTCCGGTTCTGACGTTCATTCCGACAGTCGTCAAAGCGACGGGCGGCGCGGGGGGTAACGGCGGAGCGGGGCTTCTGCTGGTCTCGCGCGGACTGAGCCGCGGCGTGTCCGGCCAGATCAACCTATCCGGCTCAGACGGCTCGCAGCCGGCCTCTTCGGTGACGCTGGCCGGCATACAGTTATACGGGGGCGCGGGTGGAGGGGGCGCACCCGGCGCGTTCTACGTGCTACTGGACGGCCGTGATGTGCTGTTGCCGGACGTCCTGCAGGGCTTCGTCGCCAATCGGGGTGCGACGCCCGTCCGCGGCACACCGGGCACGGACAAAGCGGGCGGCGGCGGTATCGAGTTTTCAGCTCAGCCAGGCACCGGACCGAATCCAGGGCTGGGCGCGGAATCGTTGGCGGCGAGCGGCCATCTGGTCCAGTGGGTGCCGCAGGACGCCTCGGTAGGGGAATCGGACGATGAGGTTGTCCCGCCGCCGACAGGGCTGCAGGCGCAGGGTGACGGCGCCGGTGTGCTGCTGACGGTTGACCTCCCGCCGGCGGGCACCTATCACTATATCGAGCTGTTCGAGTCGGTCGACAATGACCGCGCCAATGCTGTGCGCATCGCGCGCATCGCCGGCGACGACTTCTACCGCGGCTCAGACGAGGCACTCACCCGATTTTTTTGGGTAGCTGCCCAGCACGAAATTTACGGCCGCTCGCTGTTCTTCCCCCGCGGGACGGATGAAGGGATAGAGGCTACGTTTGGGGGCGCATCTGGCCCTCCGGGCGAGCAGGGAGATCCGGGAGATCCTGGCGAGGATGCAATCACCGCTGCGATCACGGCGGATTTTCTTGCATGGCGGCAGGCGCCGGATGATGGAGCGTGGTCGCCAACCGCGACGACGTCAGATATCACGTTCACGATCCGCCAAAGCGGCGGCACGATCGCGACCCATGTCATCCGGGTCACGCGGTCTGGCGCCGACCTCACAGCCAGCACAGAGTCGGAGTCTGGCGATCCGACGGTGGAGACGATCATCGGCAGCGGCACGCCTGTGCTGACGATTATCGTGACGCACACCGCCTCTAATATCTCCTGGGCACAATCCATTTTCACCGTGCAATCGGGGTTGGACGGTGATCCAGGGACACCGGGTGCCCCGGGTGATCCTGGCATACAAGGCCCCCCAGGCTCCCCCGGCCTGCCCGGCATCAATACGATCAACGCGGACCCGTATTTCAACCAGGTCGATCAGCATTGGTTTGTCGGTATCGGGGGAGTTCCGCTATCGGAGGAGGCGGCGTACAGCACGCCGACGATCACCGGCGGCGCGGTCGGTCGGCAGGTACTGCGCTACACCGACGATGGGACATCGGATTTCTTTTCCGAGGAGATCCCGATCGATGCGCTCGAAACGTATCGCGTTAGTGTGTGGGCCCGGCAGACAGCCGGCACTCGCACGGCGTATCTGCTCGTCGCATTCATCGACGAGAACGGCGACAACATCGAAGCGTCCGGCGCCGGGACAACCGGATGGGGCGGAACGGGTACGTATTTCTACTGGGATGTCATTGGCGTGGCGTTGCCGGGCGCGTGGACTAAATACACGTTTTTGTTCGGGCCTGACGACATCGCGGACGGAACGATCCCGGCCGGCGCCGTCGCGTGTCGTATCGGCGCGCTAACCGGTTATGCGGGCTCCGGCTCGACGACGCAGGAGTTCGCCGAGTTCAAGCTCGAGGCGACGGTCGACGGCGGGAACATTCGGGCGCAGTCCGTTACCGTCGAGAAGTTGTTCGTCGCGATCTTGTCGGCGATCAGCGCCAATCTGGGTGACGTAACCGCCGGCACGATCACGCTCACCGACAGCGGGTTTTTCCGGCTCGGAGTGATCGGCTACGACGAGGACGGGATATTCATCGGCATCGACGGCGGCGAGCCAGCCATCTCAATACGAGATGGCAACGACTACCTGAAATTCAAACCGAGCACCGGATTGGATATGGGTCAAGCCGGATCATTCACGGCGACTCTGACGGGGATGACTTCGGCCACAACCGGGACGGTGTTTTGGGTGCGCGTCGGACGGATAGTGTTTCTGCACTTTCCCACTGCCGGCGGGATAACGGGCACGTCGAACACCACGTCCATGACGATGACTGGCGTTCCGGCGGTGATTTGGCCGTCGACGGGCGGCAAGCGCGGCTACTGCCCAGTTAGAAACAACGGCGGCGAGTACATGGGGCAGGGGATCATGAGTTCAGGCGGCGTGCTGACGTTTCAAATTGCATGGTGCAGCTCGACGCCCGGCGGGGTATTCCCGGCGACCAACAATTTCCAGGCCAGCGGCGATAAGGGAATTCCGATCGGGTGGACCTTTGCGTACTCTTTGGATTGATGCGGTATCCAACTTTGAGGATTGATTGAAATGGGGTTCACTGGAAACAAGAAAGGCGTCCGCATCGCCATCGTTCTGCTGCTCGTCTTATTCGCCGCCGGCGCACTTGGCTGGTGCTCGAGGAGCGAAGCCGCGGAGGGATTGTCGATCGGCTTCGGCATTGGGACTGCGGGCAGTGATCGCTGCTTCGAGTCGATGGCGATCGCGCAGGAACTCGCGGACCGGAAATGGCTCGCGACTTTATCGACGCATGGGGAGGCCGCCAGCTGCCGCATGGAGAACGAGCCGGTCGACGCGAACTTCGGCGCCGGCATCGTCCGCACGACGCAGCTCGGCAAGTGGGCAATCGGATTCGGCGCCGGAGTCTGGGAGCACGGCGACGTCGTCGTCGGCCCAAAGAGCATCGAGAACGCCCCGCACCCGCGGACCGCCGATCGGCCGCAACTCTGCGCGCACATCCTCGTGCGCCGCTATCTGTTCCGCGATCGCGTCGTCGCCGACCTTCTTCACTGCTCGACCGGCGGATCAACTCTATTCAACCGCGGCCGGAACGTCTTGACGCTCGGCCTTCGGTTCTGAGCGTTTCCGGAGAAACGGAACCGCCAATATGCAGCTATCGAAGAATTTCTCGCTCGACGAGATGATGCGCTCCGCGATCGCCGCCCGGCACGGGATCGACAACCAGCCAACCCAGGAGCAGCTGGAACGCCTGGAGCGTCTGTGCAAGCTCGTGCTGCAGCCGATCCGCGACCAGCTCGGCGTGCCGATCTTCGTGTCATCCGGATACCGATCGTTCAAGGTCAACCAGATCGCCAAGGGCTCGAGGCACTCGGACCACATGACCGGGAGCGCGGCCGACATCTCGGCGGTTGGGTACTCGGCACCGCAGCTCGCGCGGTTCATCACAGCGATGATGGGCGACCTGCCGATCAAGCAACTGATATTGGAATTTCCTCCGAACGGCTGGGTCCATGTGTCGGTCGCGCCGGATGATTACGAGCCGCGTCGCGACGTGCTGACGGCCAAGCTCGTCGAGGGTGAGACGGTCTACGTTTCGGGGCTGGCATAGGAGAGTGGCATGAGCTTTTGGGATTTCGTTCTGTTGGTCTACAACGGGATCAAAGAGCACCGCACGAAGGTCCTCGGTTTCGCGGCCACGACATCCGCGACGCTCATTCTCGCGCGCGACACCGGACTGCTGGAGGGGCTCGCGACGCCTGAGCATCTGAAGTACCTGGCGCTTCTCAACCTGCTGCTCGGTGCGTGGACCGCCCGAATCGGGTACGCGAACACGACCGCGGAGCGCATTGCACAGAGCAACGCGACGATCGCGACGGCCGAGGCGACGACGGCATCGAAGATGGACGATGCACTGCATACGAGGGCGCCGGAGTGAAGTTCTGGCGCGCATTCCTCGCAGCGTTCTCCGTGTTTCTGGCCGCGCTCGCAGCGATATCGGCGACGGCCGCGCGCCGGCGCGCTCGTGAGTTCGGCGACGATCTCGAGATCGAGGAGCAGATCCGGACGGGAACCCGCGACGCGAAGACGCGCGCGTTGAAGGCGAAACAGGAACTCGCGATCGCGGCCGCGGCCGAGAAGCGGGCAAAGGCATTGATCGAAAAGGGAGCCACGACCGATGAGACGCTCGAGCAGGTTGTCAGTGATTGGAACGCTCGCGCTGATCGCGACCGCCTGCGCGACGGCGCCGCCGGCGAGGGATAACCCGTGGGCGGATCTCGCCATCGAGTTCGAGCGCGCGCCTCGTCCGGTCGACTTACCTGCATGGCCGCTGGCGGAGGCATGCGGCGATCGCCTCTGCCTGACGCCGGCGGCGGCCGCGACGCTGAATCAGTACGCCGAAGTCGCCGAGGCGAACCAGGTCATAGCCCGTTCGAACGCCGCCGCCGTCGACGAACTGACCGGGTCCTACAACCGTCTCGTCGAGTCTGGCGCCGCGGAACATACGCTCGCGGAGATGCGAGGGCTGATGCTCTTCGAGGAGCGCCGCGCAAGACTTTTGGAGAAGTGGCTCTGGGGTGGCGTTGGCTTTGCCGGGTTGCTGCTCGGCCTCACGAACTGACGTGGTGGACGCTCTTCTCAAACTCTTGCCGGCATTCGTGGCGGCACTGCTGAGCTTCGCGGCCGCGGCGTACTGGTTTCATAGGCTCGCCAGAAAAGAGGCGGCGGGAAAGCTGGCCGCTGCCACAGCGCTCCAGAACGATCGCATCGTCGAACTCGAGCGGCAGCTCGCAGTCATGCGAGCCGAGGCGCAGCCGATCAGCGCGGCGTTCCAGGCGATGCTCATTAAGAAGCTGACGCACCTGCACACGCCGGTTCTTGACGCGCTTCTCGTGAAGCTGGGCCCGCCGTTGACGCTGACCACGGATGAGGAACTGCGCTTGACCGAGGCGCTTAAACAACGGGTCGTCGACCTCGACGCGGAGATCGACGAGCTCGAGCGGGACGCGGCGACCATGCTTCCGCTCGTTATGAAGCGGGTGCGCGCAGAACAGGAGTTAGCGACGGATAGCAGCACGATTGGGGATTTGCAGATCGTCATCGTGCCGCCCGATCACGAATAAGCAGGCGGGGCCGAGCAGGAAGGACATTCCCGCCCGACCCCTGAGCACGCAACGATCACAGGAGATCGCGACATGCCTGAGAGGCGGTATACACCAGAGCAGGGCCGGCAGTCTGTGAACTGCGACGCACTTGTGTGCGCTATCGCACAGACGTTGTTGCGATCAGATCGCCACGATCTGGGGGTTAGTCGCCGATGAGCAAGCTGCTCGACAAGCTGATCCCGGCGCTATTCGAAATCCCTCACTACCACAATTCTGACGGGGGCCTGAATGCAAACTACCCGATCCAGTCGGACCGTTGGCGCAACAAGGTCGCGGCGGCCATCGTTCTGATGGCCGGGTTCAATCTGTTCGCCGGCACTGCGCTGCTTTATCTGTTTCTGACGATGGCGCGCGCCGACGACTTGAACGCCGTCGAGGCCAGGCTGATCGCGGAGAAAATCGAACAGGTCTCGACGACGATCTGCATGGCCGAGGCCGGTACGGTCGATCAACAGTTGCGCGCCTATCAATCAACCCTGCAAGAGCAGTACCACGAGCTCGTCGGCAGGGACTACGTAGCGCCAGAATGCGACATTCTGCTCAAGCTGCGGGAGTGAACCCGGCGAGTCATACGGGCTAACGAATGCTGAAACCCTACGGAGGTGACATCGCCCTCGGCTACGACCGCGCGCGTCAAGGCGCGAAGTGGGATAGAGAGGACAGGGCGCTCGCCGAACTCCTTTCCACATTCCGCGGCCAGACCGTTCTCGACGTGCCCTGCGGCACCGGTCGATTCGAGTCGCTGTATCGGCGTCTCGAAATCACGGCGATCGGCGTCGACATCTCGGCCGACATGCTGACGCTCGCCTCGGAGAAGGGGATGCCGACGCGCAATGGCAGCATCTTCGAACTGCCGTTCGAGCCCGCGTCATTCGATACGGCCGTCTGCGTGCGGCTGCTCAACTGGCTCTCCGTCACCGACGTCGGCCTTGCGCTGCACGAGCTGCGGCGCGTGACCAGGAATCGCGTGATCGTGTCGATCCGACTCGGCCATCAGCGCCGCCGATCTGGCGCGCAACCTCACGACTACTCGATCTTCGCGAGCCTTTGCGCGGAGGCTCGGTTACTGCAGATCGATACATGGGCGATCGACGATGCAGGCTATGCGCTGATCGCGTTGAGGCCATGCTGACCGTTGAGTTTCTCGGCCCGCCTGGGGTCGGGAAGACAACCACGTTTCGAGCGCTCCGTTGTGGTTCGCCGGCGATCGCGCCGATCCACGTCGGCATGCCTGATCTGCTTGCCGACTGGCCGGCAGAGGCGCTGCATCGCGGGGATGTCATGCACCGATATGCAACGTATCGCGCCGCGCGCGCGGATCCGCGAAAGGCGGTCGCCGTGCTCGACGAGCACCTATGGCAGGCTGGATTGAGTCTGTGGTGCGTCGTCCGGAACGATCGGATCGTCGCGCGATATTTCCGGTCCTTGCCGCCAGCCGGCGGCGTGGTTGTCATGGCCCTCCAGGCAGACGAACTCGTGTCGCGGCACCTCGCGCGACAGGGGCGGACTCGCCGGCCGGACGATGCGGTAGCGCTGCTCGCAGTTTGTGGTCTCGCTGTCGAGGTCCTCAGCACTCGAGGCCTACCGTATCTCGAGATCGATGCCAGCGAGCCAGCTGCCGACAACGCGCGGCAGGTGGAACAGTTCGTCGAAAAGCTCCGCGATCAGTTGCGCCAATAGTGGACGCCGTCGCCGTCATCCGCTCTGTGGGTGAGCGGACGGAGGCCGTGTGCCGTCGGCTCGTCGAAGCGCAGCTCGGTATCGAGGCAATCGTGATTCACGAGACGCCGTTCGAGCGGGCGCTCGAGCGTGGCTTCGAGATCGGCGCCGGATCCGGGCGGGCGTGGCTGCTCGCGATCGATGCCGACCACCTCGTCAGGCCAAACGCGCTGCGGGCGCTGTTCGCGTCCGCCGAGGCATCGAGCGCGTGGCATCTGCAGGGGAGATTCATCTGCAAGTTCTATCGCGCCGAGCGCGATGGCGGCCCGCGGCTCTATCGGACCGCCATGCTGCCAGAGGCGCTGAGCGTGCTGCCAATCATCGGCGAGCAGCTGCGGCCGGAATCGCGGACCGTGAAGAGGATGGCCGCCCGCGGCCATGAAACGGCGAAGGTGCCCGTGGTCACGTGCCTGCACGATCACGAGCAGTGGTACGCCGACATCTTTCGCAAGGGGGCGCTGCACGCGGTGAAGTTCCCCGGCTGGCGGCACACGCTCGTTCCGCTCTGGGAGCGCCTGGCTGGCATCGACCTGGATTTCGCGGTCCTGCTCGCCGGCTGGCGGTCCGGACTCCGATCATCGCTGACCGACGCGTCAGCGATCGCCGAACATGCCCGGGCTGCGCTCGGCCGTCTCAACCTGCACGAAAAGGCGCCGCTCGCGGCGGACTGGAATCCATGGGAATCATCGACGCTTTTGCGAACTGGCTGATCGATCACGAGGCGCACTACGGCGGCGTCCAGAAGGTGCCACTCGGTCAGATCAGCCCATACGACGCACGCAGCGAGCGCGTGTTGCGTAAGAAACGAGAAGAGGGCGCGCGCGGTGGCGATCGTATGGCGTGGCACGGCTACGCTCGGGACTACGCACGATCGCTGATTGATCACTTCGACCTCGATGCGGTCGGCCCGATCCGCGGGCGGCACGTCGTCGTCGAGCTCGGCGTGCTGCGCGGCCACGGGCTCGCGCTGCTGTGCGATCTCTTTCCGGAGTCGAGGGTCATCGGGCTCGATCTCGACGTCGGGCAGTTTACCGGGAACTGTGAAGCGCTCCGTACGCTCGGCGCCTTCGCCGGAACGGTGCCCGAGATCCATGCGTTCGACGAGCTCGCGCCGGACGCCAGCGCTCGCCTCCAAGACATCCTCGCCGGCGACGCGATCGACGTGTTCATCGATGATGCCGCCCACTACGACGACGCGGTCCTCCGCGCGTTCGAGGTCGCGGGGCCGTCCCTGCGGCAGGGCTACCTCTACTTCATCGAGGACAACGCCACCGCCCGGCAAAAGCTGTCCGTGTGGCACCGGCCGGCTGGATTGCTGACGATCCTGAGCGGCGCCGCCGCGTGAGCAGACCGGTCACCGTCGTCACCTACCTATGGGCAGGTGGCCGAGATTACGTGCCCGAGCGGGTCAACACGCTCTACAGCATGTTCGCCCGGCACTGCCCATCGATGGATCGGTTCGTGTGCGTGACGGACGACTTCGGCCCGGAGCTGTTTTCTGCCGGGATCGACGTCGTGCTGACGCCGCCGATCGCGCTCGAGCTCAGCGGCTACACGACGCCGATGAAGCCCCACTTCCCGAGCTGCTATCGGCGGCTCTATACGTTTTCGGAGGAGGCCGCGGCCTGGGGCGAGCGGCTCTTCCAGACCGACATCGACTGCGTGGTCACCAGATCGATGGAGCCGCTGCTAGATCGCGCCGAGGACTTCGTCGGCTGGCGCCCGTACGCGGAATGGATGGCAGGCCACCGCATCCGCCGGATCGGCGGCGGCTCCTTCTTATTGCGCTCCGGATCGCACGCCGATATCTGGCGCGACTTCATCGCGGATCCGCAAGGGTCGATCGACCGGGCACTGGCGGCGGGCTACCGCGGCTCGGATCAGGCGCTCATGTCTCATCGGCTGCAGAGTTGTGCGCTGTGGGATCGACACTGCGGTATCTACAAGATCACCGATCTCGTCGACCTGGCAGAGCAGGGACGACGTCGGCCGCCGACTCGCCGGCGCCGGTTTCCCGAGAAACGGCCCGGGCGCATCGCCAGCTGCGTTCCGCTACCGCCCGATGCCCGCATCGTCCACTTCCTCGGGCCCGACGGGCAGAAGCCGTGGGACTATCTGGACTGGCCGTGGGTCGCGGAGAACTACCGATGAGCGAGCACGTCGTGCTGGGCCACGGAGAGGTTGGCACGGCGATCGCCACACTGCTGGATGCCGACTGGATCGACGCGCAGAGTCCACGCTCCGCCTCACCGGGCGACTACGATCTCCCGCCGCGTGATCCGAGCCCGCAGCGGCTTGCCGTCCTCGCGGAGAATCCATAGCCACTTGCCGTTGTGCACCCGGGCGTGGATCTCGCTGCCGACCACGAACCTCGAGGAGGCGTTCTTGCCACCCGCCAGCAGGGTCTGGTAGTCGACCGTGTAGCGCATGCCGTCGAGATCGACGGTGATCGTATTCGCATTGGCGTCCTGCACGCCGCCGCCGAACATGCCGCTTGATCGCAGCTCCGTGCTCTGATCTGCATCGACGATCACACCGACGCTGTATCCATCCTCGACACCGAGCGCCGCGCCCGCCAGCAACAATCCCGCCACCACACCGATTACTCGCTTCATCATCATCTCCTCATCTAAAAGAACCGCAGATACTGCTCGGCCACCGCCGGCACGGCAACGCCGACCGACCGATCCCAGGGCTTTCGTCGACCGGCGAAGAACACCATCCGCGCATTCGCCGGCACTTCACCGGCGGGCTCAACGTGGAACCGCCAGCTGTACACGCCGTCCTCCGGGCCCCAGGTAGCCGGATCCAGGATCCGCAGCGCCATCAATGCCTGATCGGATCCCGCCACGTGACGTCCGGCTGTCAGCCGCGCCACCTTGATCTCCGCGACCACTGTCCGTGCGTCGAAAGTGTCCCAAATCTCCTGATGTGCACCCGGCCTGACCATCCACATCGAACCGTTGAGTGCGTTCTCGCGTTCGGTGCCGCGGATGATCTTGAACGGCTCGCCACCGCGGAACAGCGGTGACGGGTCTTTGAAGATCGCGCAGTCGATGTCCATCGACACGACGAGCTCGCCGAACTGGCAGGCGAACTCCTTGTCGTGCAGCCGCAGCCGCCAGAAACAGTTCGGCTTGCCGTACCCTACCTTGTCGACGCCGACCTCCCATAGCGGATAGGTCTCGCATTCGGTGATGCCGGCCGGGATGTCGGTCACACAAACCAACTGATAGGGGATCGTCATGTAGGCTGCGAGCGCCCGCGCGATCGCATTGACGTGGCGGCAATCGTAGCCGGAGCGCCAGCCGCGGTAGAGCGACACGATGATCGTCGGCTGGATCACTCCGGCTCGTCGTCTTGGAGCTTCGATATCGAGAGCGGTTCGCCCGGAGCTAGCTGATTCAGCAGCCAATTGGGATCTACGCGAGGTTCGCCTCCTGGGTGCCCACAGACGTTCCCGATGAACCTACCCGCTGTCCGCGAATCCTGCAGCTCAGCCTTGATGGACCGTTGCAACGCCGCCATCCGGCGAGGACCTACGGGCGGTCCGCTCAGCACTGTATCGATGACGTGCAGGAGCTTGTGGCAAGAGTCCAAGCTGCGCAGAGCCTCGTCGCGCTCCGCCACGAGTATCCTGATCCGGCCCTGCTCGGCGTCGATGAGCTTCTGATCCATCGAGCGCTCGATTTCTAACGTGCCCAGCTTGGCCTGCGGGACATACACTGCGCCGCATAAAAGGCACCACGCATCCCCATCAGATCTAAGCTCTAGCGAGGATTCGTCTCTGTTTTTGTTCCAATGCTTGCATGCATCGCTCATTCCGTCTCTCCCGCGCTTCCAACAGGCCCGTAGGAACATCCACATCGCTCGCAACGATAATATTCTTCGCCCGGCTTCACGGCTCCGTCACACGGCCATTTTACGCAGCGATCAGGAAGGCCGAACACATCTTCGCCGCCTTCCTCCGGTCCGGGTTCTTCAATCATGGGGCGTGCCTTCCCGAGACACTTCGACATTAGCTCGAAGCGCCGTTTCGCCGATCTCGTCGGCATGATCTACGCACCACGTCACGCGAACGACGCGCCATGTCTCCTTGCGGATGCTGATTAGCTCGCCTTCGCGTGGGATCGCGCCAACGTCAGATAGCGCCGCCACAAGGCTTCTAGTCTCTTTACCGGCGATATGGAACTCGACTCTAGTACCCGGCTTGTTAAGCATCACTGTTCTCCCGAGACGGGAGCACTTCGACGCCAGAAAGGTCGCGTACGTCGTAACCGTCCTCGGCCCATCCGCCTCCAGATAAAGCGGCTTCGAGGTCTGGAGCCTCAAAGTCCAATGTTTCAAAACCTTCCGTCTCCGGCTCGTGGCGGCCGTCCATAAACGTCTTGTGCCCAACGATTTCGTTCGGATTTTCCATGCGTCTTACCTCTCCAGCGGCACAAGGTCACTCGGATCTGTGCAAGCCGCGGTCCACGGCTCTGCCAGTTCGAGAGTCAGCATCGGTCCCCTGACCGCGTTGTCGTACACGACGAACGGATCGCCGTGCGGATTGAAGCTGCGGACAATGCCGTCCTCGCAGTCCGGGTGATCCCGGTCGCCGTGGGCGTGTCCCGGTATGTATCTCACTCGCTGTCCGATACTCAGTTCGCTTTTGTTCATTGCCTACTCCTGCGCAGGTGCTTAAGAATTTGCTTCACGGCTGGCTCAAGCCTACCGCCGTCGTAGACGGTCGGCGTTCTGTCGATCTGTGCAAGCTCACGCTTGGCCTTTGCGTGCCCCTCTGGGCCAGTTCGAGCAAGCGTCGCTAACTCGGCAAGTCGCTTTGTCTTGGCGCGCTGTCGCTCGTTATGAGCGAACCACGCATTGCAGATCTCAATGGCTTCGTCTGTCGTCATGGGTGTGCGCTAGGCAATGGTGATAATCAGATCGCGCCACGCTCGATCCGCGCACATCTGCATGACCCAGTAGCTCGTATCATCTGGCCGGCGCGTCTCGTCCTCGAAGCCAGCCCACCACTCTCGCTTGCCGTCATGCTCAGGATCGAGAGGCGATGGCCGCTCCACGCGGTCTAGCCCGTTCGCAAAGCGCAGATCGGCGATCCGACCCAGTGCTGGCCCACGCCAGCCGTCACCGTGCTCTGTGACGAGCTGAACGAATCCGATCTTTTGGGAACCGCCCATGTCAAACAGTTTCCTTTGAGCCGGTATGAGCGCCGATGTGCGCAACCAGATCCGCAAGCGAGAACCGCAGGTAACACCGCTCGTTTCTATCGTTGTATGCGATCTCGACTTCTGACGACTCTGTGAACTCAACGACCTCAATTAAAAGGGAATTAATCAGTTGACTCCACGTCCCGCGTTTTTCGCCGCTTCGCCTTGCGTTTCCGCTTTTTTGCGGCGGCTGACTTCGGCTTCGGCGCGTGGCGGAACACGGCGTCGGCCATCTGGTCTAGCTCGGGCGGTGGTTGCTTGCTCAATGGATCAGCTCCTTGTACGTGAGGCGCTTGCCGATACTGGACTGGATGAGGCTGTCCAATCGAGCCAGTGTGTGCCGCCCAACGTTGCCTTCGTTAAGCCTAAACGCGAACTCGTTGACGTACCGACCCAGGTGCTTCTTGCTCGTGTGATGATAGACGCCGATCACGCCGCGTTTCATGACCGCGAACACGGACTCGATGCCGTTGGTCGTCACATCGTCGCGGACGTACTCCCCTGCGCTGTGGTTGACCGTATCGTGTCCGAAGAACAGCCCGCCGATGCCACCGTAGGCGCTGGCGTCGTCGCTGTGGATCGTGGAGCCGACTTCGACGTTGGCATGGATCGCCCGGTGAATCGTGTCCATGTCGGAGTTCTGAATCGGCATGGCCTTGGTGCGACCACCGCGCTCCCTCATGCCGAGCACGGCAGCCTTACCGACTGCGCCGCGCCCGGCCTTGAGCTTTTTTCGCTCGTGCTTGTTCGCCTCTTTGCCACCGATGTACGTCTCGTCTATCTCGATGACGCCTTGCAGCTTCGGCAGTTCCTTGCCACACGCCTCACGGAGGCGATGCAGGATGAACCATGCGGTGCGTTGGGTGACGCCGATTTGCTTGCTCAGTTGGAGCGAGCTGATGCCCTTGCGGGCCGTGACGAGCAGGTACATCGAGTAGCACCACGCGCGCAACGAGACGTGGCTGCGCTCGAAGATCGTGCCAGTACGCACGGTAAATTCCCCGCAGCCTTCCGGGCAGCGGTAGTAGCCGGCACGCTTGCCGCCGCGAGTGACGATCTTCTCGGCGACACCGCAAGTCGGGCAACACACGCCGCCCGGCCAGCGGCGCGACTCCAAGTACTCGCGAGCCGCACCCTCATTGGGGAACAGCTCCATGAGCTGAAACGTGCTGATTGTTACCTTGTCGTTCATCGTGCGTCCTCGCGGAATAGTCACTCGGAGGGGGCCTCTTGCGAGGCCCCGACCGGCTGGCTACTCGGTGACTTCCTCGGCCTCGGCCTTGAGGTCGTCCGGTATCTCGTGCAGGTTTACCGCCAGCCACGCCGCAGCCGCACGCTTGCTGATCCACTCCGCGCCCGGCGTCGAGCCCGTCCAATTGGAGTAGCGCTCAATGTAGTAGCGGCCCTTGCGCGAGCGATGCAGCGTTTGGTGCTCCGACTGCGAGCCGGTTGCCATGCTGATGTGGTTATCACCGTCCCATCGCGTCCCCTCATCCCACGACTGTTTTGCGTTGTCGGTATCGACCACGGTGCCATCGTCCATCCGATATCTGCTCATGTCGTCCTCTCTGCCCTTGCGGGCGTTGATGGGCCGGTATCCGCCGGCTCGGTCGTAGCGAGTCGCCACTCGGAGGGGCTCTCGGTGAGAGCCCGACCGGCTGGCGACTTACTTGCCGTAGATGGCCTTGGCGCGGCGCAACTCGTCGATGCCGTAGCCCAGATCGGCAGTGATGGCGGCAACTTGATCCATCGTCAGCTTGTCGCCATGCGCCTGTATGCGAGCATTCCAGTTGTTGCGACGCGCCTCGAAAACCTCTCGCGTCCACTCGGCGCAGAAGGTCTCGTTTTCGGCGGCCTCGATGCTCCGCAGCTCGGCACGCAGAGCATCGATTTCGGTCTGGTTGTATGTCCCGGACTCTCGAGCGATCGAGCAGTCTTTGATCTCCAGCTCGCGATGGATGGTCTCTTTTCGGCTTGGGCGCGGCGCGGATTCCAGCGCTCGGCGCTCAAGCTCCGCGCGGTATGGGTTGTAGCCCTCTCCGCCCTCGTTGATCGCGTTGTCGTAGTTTTTGGCGGCGGTGGCGAGCTGGTCTCTGGTCAGGTCTTTCATTTTTCCTCTCCTGCCTCTCCTGCCTCTCGGCATTTGATGGCCCGGTTCCGCCGGGTCGGTAGGCCGTGTCTCGACCATGTGCGTAGATTACTCCATGCGACAGGTGGAGTCAACTACTATTTTCGAGTGCCGGCCGAATTTGACGTAATCGGGAGGGTGGAGTGAACGGTGTAATTCCCTTCCGAATGTAGGTCCCTCTTGTGGGGTTTAAGCTCTGGGAAATGACCGCCCGTATCTCGGGCGATCAATGGTTTACAATGCCGTTCGCGAGAATTTTTCCCAGAACGAAAACGCCGAAAGCGTCGTGGTGTCAGGCGCTTAGCTCGAACCGACAGTCCGCCTCCTAAGCGGAAGGTCGTAGGTTCAAGTCCTACTCGGGGCACCAATCTCGCGGGGTTCAATAGCATCGAAGTGCTAGGCATCTGGGTTATTCTCGCTGCCCTGGGAAATTCCGAAACACGGTCGGTCATACCCGCTGGTGAAATCGATCAAAAAGTCACCCTGGTTGACGAGCCGCGCCAGCTCTTCGCCGATCTCCAGCAACCTCTGGCGGTCCGCGATCCCGGCTGGCCCTCGCACAGTCAAGCCGATCGGCTTAGAGCCGCCCCAGCTCGCGAACCAGTCGTCGAGCGACCAGGCTTGCACCGCGATCGGTATGGGTTCAAATAGCGATTTCAACCCCGGAAAACATCCTTCACGGCCTCGGCAATCATGCATGCCTTGGAGTTCGCACGCTTGCTCCGCTCTATGATCTCTGCCGTGATTGGTACGATGAGGCGTGGCCCGCGTGGTCGTCTTTTCTTACTCATTAGCATGTTCTCCTGCAGTTAAGGTTGTCACTGGCTCAATTCTTCGAGTGCCATCTGGCGCATCATCGACAACGCCGGATCGCCCACCATCGCATCCAGAAACCGCGCGAGCCGATCGCGTGCTTCCGCAGTGCCGCGAAGGTCTAGCACATCGCCCACGAGCTTCTGCTCGTCCGGTGTAAGCCTCCGACGAACGTGGTAAGCCCTGGGGCTGTCTTCGTGCCACTCGCCTAGGAGCTTCGATCCAACGCCATCTATCGCCCGCATAGCCGCCTTGCGCCGGATCTTCCGCTCCGCGTGTGCTGCTGAAGCGTGCCAGACCGGCCCGCCTAAACCCATGTCCAGTCATTCGTAGCCCGAGTTGATGGTCAGAATGACGGAAAGCCCGCGGTCGACAATCCGGTGTCTCGAGTACATCGTCTCGAACGCAAACCGGCACGGGTGCTGAATGGCGATGATCTGTTGTCGTTTCATCGTAGTGGCCTCACCTTGGTAGGTTTCCGAATGTATACCCGCTTCGTAATCTCGACGGACGAGTGCCCGAGGCGATCACTCGCATCCTGGGCGCTGACTGAATCAGTCGCCGATTTGGAACGCAGATCGTTGAACGTGAACCGCTCCGCGATGACCTTCCCGGCGATCGCGCGCTTCATCAGCCGTTGCCAAATCGCTTCGAAGCCGTCCGGCGTGTACGGCTTGCCGGCATACTTCCCGCGCTCGGCGCAGAGCAGGGCGCGCCGCACGCGTGGCTCAAGGCGCTTTGCCCGATCGACCACGGCCGTGAGCTCCGGCGTCCACTCGAACAGCAGCGACTTCGTGCGCTTGCCCGGGCGCAGGACCAGGAGCCCGGCATCAGTGATCCCGTCGAGCGTGAGCCCAAGCACGCCGGAACGCCGCAGCCCGGTCAGGAGGGCGAGGTCCATCGCGATCTGCATGCGCTCGCTCGCGAGCTCGTAGACGGCGGCGAACTCGGCATCGCTCGGGCAGCGTGACCGCGGCGCCGGCGTGTACTCGCCCTTGCGTACCTGCCAGAACGGATTCGCGTCGATCGATCCCCAGCGGACGCACTGCGTCAGCACGGCCGACATGAGGTTGAACAGCTTGAGCCCTTGCGTCGGCGTCTTCGCCATCCGTGCGAGCAGCCCGTAGCCGTCGCGGGCCCGGAGATCCTTCGGTTCCATGTGGCCGAACACCTCGAACAGGACCGGGAACATATACCGCTGATTGCGCTGCGTCTTGGCCGCGCGCTTCGGTAGGACCTCGAGCTGATACCGTTCGAACGCTTGGCGCATCGTCTCGACCGGCCCGCGCTCTGGCTCGATCAGATTCGCCCAGGCATCCATTGCGTCGGGCAAAGTGGTGCCGAGCCGGATGCGCTTGCGATCCGGGCCTCGGAAATAGTACGTGCCGTAGTCGCGAGTGACCCCGCGCGGCAGGTGCCGGTCCTTTTTTCTTTTTCGGCCCACCAGCATCGAATTTACCCCACGCGATCCAGCGCGTCGAATCTGGGCTCCTGCCGGCTCGTCGTCTGGCTCCGGCTCCCAGCCATATGCCGATCGAACTCCGCGGCCGCCACCTTCGGCCGTCCGGACGCGCCAACCTCGAACCGCCAGCCATGCTCACGCAGCCACGCAATCTGCGCCGACGGCCGCTGGCGGTCGGTGAGTTCGTGCAGCTGGGAGGGGGTGAGGAACATTTCTATCCAGTGATGTGCTTCACGGCCCACATGACCGCTTCCTCGGTCTTTGTGGCGGCCAGCGACAGCTCGCGACTCGCGCCGATGCCTTTGATGAGTTCGTGCAGCTCAAGTCCCTTATCCTTGATCGCTTTCATGCTCGCCTTCTCCTCGTCGCTGAGAACGCGGTATTGGTGTCGCATGACGTTGTTGACGGTGCGTTCGTCGCTCGTGCTATCTAACCATCTCGCTGCTCATCTGCTTCGTCTCCTGGTGCTGGTTGGGAACTTCAATCGAAAAGCATCGGCGACGCGCGCACCGCGCCGCTCTCGCTGACCACGAGCTTGCGCAGTGTCAGCCGGCGTATGTACGCGTCTCTCGTCGAGCGCTTGTAGCTGGTTTGCTCGGTGATCTCGTCACGCGACACCGCGTCCGGATGCGCCGCGGCGAGGACCTCGAGAACAGCGCGCTCGCCAACCGGCAGCGTGCGGATCCAGTGCTCGCGGAGCGCGTCGCCGGTCGGTAGGGGTTCGAAGTCGGCCGGGAGGAGCTCGATGCCGGCCTCCGTAGCCCTGACGGGCGGCCCGACGTCGATCAATCCCTTCGTCGCCAGGCGTTGGATATAGGCATCCCGCGTCGAGCGCTTGTAGCCCGTGAGAATCGTCAGCTGCTCGCGGTCGACGCCGGCGTCGTTCTGGGCGATCGCGATCAGGATCTTCTGCTCGCCGGCGCCGATCACGCCGTCGTGCCGCGTGCCGCGTGCCGGGCGCACGATCGATCGATCCTCTTTCGAGGCAAGCTCGGCGACTGTTGCGCGCGTGATCGCCGCCGCTGATATCGTCGCGTCGACGGGCTCAAGCTCCGCCAGCAGCGGCCGCTTCGGCGGTTTGCCCGTCACGAGGCGTCCGAGGTCCACCTTGCACTTCGCAATGGCGCCGGCGGCGTGCACGAGCTCGCCCTGGACGCCGCCGATGGTCGCGCGCATATCCTCGGCCGAGGCCTCCAGCGCCGCGCAGTAGGCGGCCAGTGCCGTGACGTTCCGCGCAGCTACCTGCAGGCGCTTGGTCGTCGCGCGGATCTCGGCGACGTCGGCGGGTTTTGCAGTTCTTGCACTTTCGGTTGCGGTTCTTGCGGTTTTCGCCGGCGCCTTCGCCAGCTGCTTCTCAAGTTCGCGCACGCGTTTCTTGAGAAACGTCGGGCTGTTATCCTCAGCGTCCTTCACCGCCGTGCCGATGATCGTCCGCAGGCGCTCGACGTCGACGGCCGCCGTCTTCACGGTGACGTCGGCGCCATCTCCGGTCGGTGTGGCCGTGTTGTCGTAGGTCTTGATCCGAGGAAACTTGAGCCGCTTGAAGATCCTCGCCTCGCCGGCACATACCCAACCCTCGCCGGTCTGCAGAGACGCGAGCGATTCGGCCACCTCAGTCCGGATCGCTGGATCCTGGACGTTCCCCTTGAGCCACTTAATGACGGGGGCCTGGTCAGCTGGGGCCATCAACCGGTGCGCGATCAGCGTGTCGCAGCTACCGAGCAGCGCGTTGTGCAAGGCCTGCGTTCGCTGCGTGGCCAGCAGCAGCCGGATCCCCTTCGAGCGGCCAGCGGTCGCGATCAGCTTGGCGTAGTGGATCGACATATTCTCGTCGCCGATGCCGGCACGCTCTTTCGGCGCGAAGATGTGGGCCTCCTCGATCACGAGATAGACGACGCCTTTCATCTTGCGCAGCAACGTCGGTGCGAAGTCGACGAAGAACTTGGCATGCCCGCCCGGTCCGAAGTCGGCCATGTCGATAATGGACAGCGGCATCGAGCCGTTTGCGACTACCTCCGCGATCGCTTTACCGGCCGCTGCATGCAGCGGCACGTGGCCGTGCGGTCCACCGAGGATATGGAAGGGCAGGCCTGCGCGTTTACCGTCCGCGCTCGATGTCAGCCCCCACCAATCCGACTTGATCGGATCGAGCACGCAGGCGCGCGCGCCGGCGGCGACGACCTGTTCGACAGCGAGCTTGGCGGTCGACGTCTTACCGCTGCCCGTCTTACCGAGAATGGCGACGTGCTGCGCGAGGATCTCGCTTGGAATGATCGGCTTCATGGCCACGGCACCCGCTCGGCGGTCTTTGGCAGATACAGCGGGTGCCGTGGCTGGCCGGTCTTGGTAACCCCGAGGGCCATGAAGCGGAACGGCTCAATCAGCTTGCGCACGGCGTCGACGCGATCGCTCCTGGCGTACGAGCCCCAGGCCGCGACGAGGGTCGGACATTCAATCGCCCAGGCGCGGATCGTGGCATCGTTCTCCGGGCCAATGATGTCGCCCTTGAATGCCAGTAGCGCCTGCGGCGATGTCGCCCGGAAGGCGTACAGGTTGACGACGCTGATACCGCCGTAGCCAAGGTCACGCGCGAAGCCGACACAGCGCCGGATCGTCGGATCATCGATTGCGGCGTCCGCGATGCTCGGGTTCAGCATGCAGAAGCCGAGGAGAGGCCAGGCACTCCAACGCCGGCCGAGCAGGGATCTGTACAGGCCGTCGTCGCTGATCACCGCGGTGCGCTCGATCACGCGGGCTCCTTCGGTTCGGGTATCGGTTCGCCGCGCCGCTCGAGCAGCTCACGCGCGAGCCGCCGCAGATGATGCTCGCCGGTCTCGATTCGCTCGACGAGTGGGCCGCCGGGATTGATGACGCCCTCGCGCTGTTCGAGCTTGATGCCGTTGACCTCGGCCATGATCGGATCGGTGCCGTCGTCGGACAGCAGGAAATAGGCGACGACGGGCTCAGGCTGTCCGTCGCGGTGAAAGCGCCCGATGCATTGATCGTGAACGCCAGGGCTCCAATCGATCTCCGCGAACACGCCCGTGCGGCAGATCTCCTGCAGGCCGTCGACGCCGGCGCCGGCGCGCAGCGACATGAGCAGCAGCGAGCGTTCGCGCTTTATCATCATCCGGCGGACTTGCTCTTTCTGCGCGGGCGACTCGCTGCCCGTGTACATGAGCGGGCGGTGCTCTTTGAGACGATCGCACAGGATCCTGTAGACCTCGCGATGCCACGCGAACACGATGACCGTCTCGCCGCTCTCGATCAGCAGCCGCACGAACTCGGCAACGTAAGGCGCCTTGGCGACGCCGGTCGCCTGCCTCATCAGCGCATCGAACTCGCCGGAGGCCTGCATCAGCTGCCCGCGGAATTGCTCGTTGTGCGACAGGATGATCCGCGCGAGGTTCGCCGCATCGCCGGTGAGCTTCTCGAGGACCTTGTGATCCGTCTCGATCATGTGCGGGATACGCTGACACTCGGGGATCTCGCGGCCGACGTCGCGGCGCGTGCGGCGAATCATGATGCCCTCGCGTCGCAGGTAGTTCCCGAAACGATCGGTGTCTGTCAGGAACTGGCCATCGCCGCACCATTCGCGGACGAACTCCGCGCGCGTACCGAGCGCGCCGGGCAGCAGGCAATTGACGACCCAGAAGAACTCGGACCCGTAGTTGTAGATCGGTGTCGCGCTCAGGCCCATGTTCATGCGGGCCTTGCCCGCCACGTGCTGCGCTGCTCCGTAGATCTGCGAGGCGCTACTGCGCAGCCGCTGACACTCGTCGAACACGTTGTAGCGCACGATCTCGCCGAGCAGGTCCGCCCAACCGCGCAGCATGTGGTAGCTGATGACGAAGACGTCCGGCAGGCGATCGGGACGAAGACTCAGCCGCGGCCGTTTGGTCCGGAGTTCGTATGGCGAGCCCTTCCGCACGCGATGCGTCTGCAGGCCGGGCGCGAACTCGAGCAGCTTGGATTCCATCTGCCGGGCCAAGTGCGATTCGCAGACGAACGTCGCCGGCAGGTTGCGAGCGTCCATCATCGGAATGATCCCGCTGATCGTCTTGCCGACGCCGACGTCGTCGGCCAGCAGCAGCCCGCCGCGGATCTCGCATGCCGTCGCGGCGAACAGCTGGTACTCGCGCGCGGGCTTCGCGAGCTCGACGTGCGCCGGCGGGATCCTCGCGGCCAGCAGGTCGGCGAGCCGGACCTCCATATCTCGGTGCTGCTCTGCGCCCTGGCGCAGCGCGTCCAGGTGCTCCGGCGAGACGTCGACCGGGTAGCGCTGGATGAACCATTCCAGGTCGCGGCAGTGCTCTGGCACGTTCGATATGGTGACAAGGTCGCCGGCCTTCTGATCCATGCGGGGAAACACGCGCTTGGCGCGGGCCCGTACCTGCGGCTCGACCAGCAGATACCAGTAGCGGCCGTCGGTCCGCATGGTGCCGAACGTTTCACTCAAACCCCGCGTCCCGATAGTTCACACAGGTGCACCGGCTTGCCATGCAGCGGGAACGCCGTCGGCCGACGCCAGCGCCGCGTTGTCGCGATGATGATTGACTCGACGAACGGCTGATGGCAGTAGCGCTCGACTTGACGGAGCGCCTCGCTGAACGATCCCTTGATCTTCACCTCGATGACGATTGCGCCGTAGCACAAGAAGTCGAAGCGATCACGCTCGACGATGGCCTCGCGCTGATACGGGATACCATGCTCCTTGAGCACGATCTCGATGCCGTCCTGCACGGACGTTTCTCCGGCGATGCGATAGCGATAGGTCGCGAGCTGCTCGACGATGGCCGTTGCGGAGAGCGCGACGCTCATCGCGTTTTCCGATGCTTGTTCGCGTTGGGACACGTCGCGAAATGCGAGACGTGCCGCGTCGGATCGTAGGTCTCGTCAGCCGGTTCGACAGTGTCGGCGTCGACCGGCATGTTTCGGCCTGCGACAGTCTTGAACCAGATGATGCGCGCGCGGCAGCTCTTGCAGCGGACGATGCGTCGCTCGTGGGCCTCGGTTGTGCCTTCGTCGAATGTCACCGTTGCAGTAGCTTTGGGCGCCAGCCGTCGACGACGGCGGCGACCGTCTTGCTCGTCCGCTCCATCTGGTCGGCGACCGCGACACACACGCTGTGCTCGTACTCACCGGGCGGGTAGACGACGTCCCAGAACGCCGGCTCGGCGGCCTCCGGTTTCTTGAGAAACGTGCTGACGCGCCGGCGCATGTACGGGGCGAGCAGCTCGAGCGGATCCTTGGGCGCCGCCAGGATCATGCCGCGACCTCCCTCTCCTCATCCGCAAGCGCCTCGAGGCACTCCGGATTCGTGCACACGCCCATGACGACGTCGCCCTCGTCCGTGACCGCCGGCGCGATGTGCCAGCCGCAGGGCCCGTCGTCGAGTTCGCACGGCTCCATCTGCGCACACCCGCAATAGCGGCAGCGCATCGGGTCGTCGTCCACATCATCGCCGTCGATGCTGCGCGGGCTCCGAACGTTGCCGATCGGCGAATCCCAGATCGCACCCAGGTTCGAAGGTGGGAATAGTGTGCTGCTGTCAACGAACATCGTCTGCAGCTCGGTCGTCGGACGCGCCGGCAGGGACGGCGTCCAGCCGGTTGTCTTGTGGCTCGGATCGATCAGCTCGATCAGCTCGGCTTTGCGGTACAGCTTCGCAAGCGTTGCAGTCGGGCGGTAGAACTCGTCCAGCCGAACGCCGAGCCAGCGCGCCAGCTCGCGCCGCTGCTCGTGATGGACGAGCGGGTATGCGATCTCCGCAAGCCGAAGCTCCGCCGCTTCCCCTTCGTCGGGCTGGGCGTAGTCGTCGAGCGCGACCGTGAGTGAGTAGACGGTATCCGTCGCCTTGTTGCGGAACGTATGCTCGTTGCTATGGTGCAGGAACGTTCGGTGCGCGTAGGAGTGCTCTCCTACGGGCGCGCTCATGTTCGGCATGCCGGCGACGTAGTAGGCGATCAGCGCGCGCTTGGCGCGGCGATCGTGGGCGACCTTCGCCCAGAGGAACGGCATCAGCAGCTCATCGATTGCCTCTTTGAAGCGTTCGATCCGGGCTTCCTCGCGCTGGACCTGCCGTGTCTTGTTCTCGAAACATGGCGGATAAAAACAGATCGCCTCGGCCCCGGCCTTCGTTCCGCGCGGACTACCGAGGCGGTTGTGCGCGCAACCCTCGCAGCCCGCGACATCGAACTTGGCCGCCGACATCCATCCGCCGCCCAGGAACTCATACTCGGCCTTCGGCCGGCTGTCGAGCTTGATGACGCCATCCGCCGTCTCACGGATCCTGCGCGGCGCGACCTTCGTCGGGTCTTTCTCGACCTTGCCGCTCGTCGCCGCCTCCTCGCGCGCGGCCTTCCGCTTTTCCCGGCGCTCGAAGGCCTCTGTCTGCTTGCGCTTGAACTCAGCGGCGTTGAAGCACATCGGGGTGTTGTCGACCTTGCGGTAGTGGGGGCAGTTCGAGTCGACGCAGATTTTCTTGACGTCGAACAGCGCGCCGTACACCCAATTGAGTTCTTTGCCGTTGCGGTGATTCCGCAGATTGATCGCACCGGCGCGTGTCGCGGCCTCGTAGATCAGGCGATCCATTTCAGAAACGCGTGGCACGTTCGCGCCACGGTTCTTGATCGCGCGCCCGATGCTCTCGAGCCACGCTGGGTGATCTTTTGCGGAAAGGATATGGCGCGCGTGGGCGGCCGTTATCGTGCCGGCCTGCAGCAGATCCTTGGCCCAATCGGGCAGCTCGAGCAGCCGGAGCGTGTTGCTGATCGCCGAGCGTGAATGCTTGAGCCCGTGCGCCTGCAGATGCTTCTCGATCTGCGTCGGGCTGAGACCCGAGACGCGCAGCTTCTCGAGCGCGCCGGCGAACTCGAGGTCCGACAGCTGCGCCCGCAGCATGTTCTCACTCAGTTGGTCGACGAGCCGATCGCCTGGCAGCTCCGTGTGAATCTCGAGCAGCACGGGCACCGTCTTGAACTTCGCGAGCTTGGCCGCGCGCCAGCGGCGTTCGCCGGTTTTGATGATGTACTTGTCGCCGGCGCCGATCCGCGCGGTGATCGGCTGCTTGATGCCGCGCACCTGGATGTTCGCCGCGAGTTCCGCGAGGCACGACGGATCGAACGCGACGCGTGGCTGATCCGGATCGGGCGCCAGCTGGTTGATCGGGACGTCGAGCAAGCCGGCTTTCGGCTCAGCGCCACGCTTGGTTTTGTTGGCGGCCATCAGAGAATTAGGCTCAGCGGATACGCACGCACGAACGCCGACGGCACGCGCGTTTCTTTCAGGTCGCGCTCGAACTCCTTCTGGATATCCGCCGGCGGATTCGGGATGGTGGGCGAGATGCGGGTGACGAAGCAAACCACGGGCGTGCCGCGCTCTGTCGTCCCTTCCCAGATGCGCGCCGGCACGCTGACGCCGTCAATCACAAAATGGATGACTTTCGACGTGCTCTCAATGTTGATCTTCATGAGCCCTTTCCTCCAATTGTTGGCGATGTACTCATCTCGCGGCGGCGCACGCGGAGCCGCCATTCCAGCTCCAACCCGCGATCGCGAAGCTCCTGGTCACGCGGATCCGGAAAGACGATACCGGTCAGGTGGCGGGCGTAGCGGTGATAGAACCGAACGAGCGCGCGTAACCGTTGACGGGCGTCGTATTTCATCGGATTGAACGCGGCCGATATCCGATTACTGACCGGGGCGAACCGCCCGAACGAACCCGTCGTAGCCGTGGAGGTCCCAGTAGGCGTCGCCGAGGCCGAAGCTGACGACCCACGCGCAGTCGCCGGGCGACCGCGCATACGGTGTGTTCGACCAGTACCAATCGGACTTGCAGTCCGGGAAGTACTCCGTGTCGATCGCGGGGTCGGCGCGCTCGAGGTCGACGAGCGTCAACAGATCGCTGCGAGTCGGCAGGCGCCAATCGCTCGAGCCGCCGATGTCGAGCTTGCCGCAGGCCCGGATCGCCTTCGCCCAGGTCATCCGTCCGCCAGCGACGTTACGCCTGGTCCAGATCAATCCGGTATGCCGATCGAGGACTTGGTCATCGTCGATAAGTTCGAAGCGCGGCTCGACCGCGCGGATCAAGGCAAGAATAGCGGCGGCGCCACCGACGGCGACGTGTCCGGCGATGGCAGTTTGAATCTCGGGTGCGAGTGTGTTCATGAAGGGTCCTCGTTGTCGGTGGGGCAGATCGCGTCGACGACGCGTTTGAGCATTCGGCAGTTCTCCTTGAGCTGCTCGAGGGCAAGTTCGTCGGAATCGCGGTCGAACCGCTCGATCGAGGATGCGACGGCGCAAGCTGCCGGAAACAGGTTGTCCCACTGCTGCTCGCGGTTCATGTCAGAGGCCCTTGCGGGTGGCATGTCGCATCGCCGCTGCCCATTCAGAGGCCCTGCCGCGCAGCATGGAGCGCCGCTGCTTTTGCTTTCAGCGTTTCGCGCCGCGCCGCTTCCGCGATCGCTAGCCGCTCTTGAACGGCTTGCGCGAACCGGCGTGCGGACTGCTCGATACGCTCGATGAGGCGCTGTTCGCGACTCATGAAACGAGCCTCGGCCGGCGGAGCATCCGGATCGTCTCGGTGATCGTTGCGTGACCGTCGATCGCCTCGCGCAGGATCTCGCCCGCGTCCGGCCGGGAGATTGCGAGATCAACGAGGTCGACCAGGGACGAGCGCAGCCCGTCGCCATAGCGCGGGTTCGAGGCCGCGCGGAGCAGGGCGTCGCAGAACTGTTCGGGGCTGACTAATTCTTGAGATCGGCTAACCATGCGGCAGGACTATACGCATGGTATTTGGTCGGGTCAATACCTAGACGCATAGTGTTCTGCGCGGAGCCCGGGTTAGCCGCTCTTGCGGAGCCGTTGAACGTCTTCTTCAAGCTCGGCCAACAGCATCTCGAGAATCTTCTTGCGGGTGGGGTTCAGGCGCTCGAAGCGGTTGGCGAACTGCCGCGTGCGAGCGGGAAGTGTGTCTGCCTGCGCTGCGCCATACTGGAGAGCTTCTTCGCCGCGGGCCTGAGCGGCGCTGACGGCGAAGTAGCGGCTGACTTTGTCGACCAGGTCTTTCTTGGGTTGGTAGTTTGCATTGTTCAGTGCTCTTGAGATCGTCGCCTGCGTGCAGCCGATCGCTCTCGCGAAGGCGGAGGCGTTGACGGTGCCGTCCGACTTCAACAGCAACTCCGAGTCACCCGGCCGGCTGGCGAACTCGCTCAATACTGCCCGGAACGCCTTGCGCTTCATCATGTACACAATGGTGTCGCAGGCTAGCAAGGAAAATCACCTATGAGCGAGCGCATTGACATAAGAACACGTATGCGTATAGTCTCTTTCACCGATGGAAACCTTCAGTCAGCTTCTTGCGGAGCTTTACGCCAACGGAGTCTCTGACTCCGAGGTTGCCAGGACGATCACCGCGTCCGGCGTCAGTGTCACACAACCGGCAATATCCCGTATTCGGAACGGCCAGATCAAGCAACCGCGGTACGAGTTGGGCGTAGCGCTCAAGCAAGTCCATGCGAACTGGCGGCGGAAACGGTCCAGGAACGGCAGGGGGCAACCTGATATGCCGCGAATCGAAACGTCCGGCTGACCGTATGCCAGTCCCACGCCGCAGGATCGCTAGCCATGAGCGGACGCGCCCTCGATAGAGCTTGGGGCCATGTCGGTGCAGACACGTGAGCCTCGAATGCGTCGCCGCCTGCCTCAAGCTCGACGTAACCCGTGAGCAGAAGTTCGTCTTGATCGGCTTTGCCAACTACGCGGACGACAACAACTTCACCTGGGCGTCGCACGCCAAATTGTGCTGGCTGATTGGCTACTCCCAGAAGCGCTCGGTCGGTGAGCTCGTCGACGAGCTGATCGAACTCGGCCTGCTCGCGCTCGTCGAAAAGGGCACGGGCCGCCGCTCGAGCATGTACCAGGTTCGCCCGTGGAACGGACGGCAATTGCCTAAGTTCGATCCGGGCGCAGAAAACTTCGGTAGAGGTGCAATAAATGCACCGCACGACAATCGAGCGTCTCGTAAGTCGTTGACCACGCTGGATAATCTGACTTCCGAAAATGACCGGGGTGCGGTAAATGCACCGCAAAGTCGTAGTGGTGCAGATTCCGCATCTCTAGAGAAATTAGCGGTGCATTTGGCGCAGCGTAGAGGTGCATTTACCGACACCGTAGCGGTGCATTCAGCGCAGCACACATATAAGCCTCTTAGTAATCCTCTTAAAGAACCCCGGCGGCGCGCGCCATCTGTGGATAAGTCAGGCGCGCCGCCGAACTCCGAAGATACCCGCTCGAAGCTCGCCGCGAACGCCGCCGCCGGGCTCCAGATTCCCGCCCGCACACAGGCCGAGTCCATCGAGGACTTCGAGCTGCGCATCGCGAACGAACAGATCGCGCAGATGCGCGCGCGGCGCAGTGCGCTCGAGGTGCCATCATGAACGCGACCGAGCGCCTGTCCAGCTTCCTCCTCGCGAACAAACGGATGACGCCGCGTCAGCGCATGGGATGGACCTGGCTAGGTAATCGCGAAGATGGAATTACCGGCGTCGTCGTCCCGCGCGACGGTGACGCGGCTGGCTATCGCGTCACGCTGCAGCAACTCGAGTTGCTCTCCCCACAGGAGCAGGCGTCGTGAATCCCGCGCAAAAGCCGCCGGCGCCGGTGTGGCTCGAGATCGCGCTGGTGGTCGGCCCCGTCACGCTGACTGCGTTTGTGTTCGGTGTGCATTGGGCCTTCGGCGTCGCCGGCGGCTTGGCGCTTTGGGCACTGTGCTGCAGGGCGAACTCGTGAGGGGCGACGTCTACCGACAGGACGACCTGATGCGCATCGCGCGGGATCCGGAGCACCGCGGCAAGACGTTCTCGACGGCGATCGGCGAGACGTACGCGCGCCGCAAGACGAGCGCCGAGCGCAAGCGCTGGATGACGACGGCCGAGGCCGCGGAGCACCTCTCGATCGGCACGAAGTACCTGACCGCGACCGTACGCCGCACCGGCTTGCAGATCGAACGCGTGTGGTGTGGGCGCGGCTGGTTGTGGCGGCGCGCCGATATCGAGCGGATCGAGACGCTGCGGCACGTCTGCCTGATTGGCACGCTGACGACGATGCGCATGCTCGCGGCGATCAACACGGCGGGCTTCGACCTGACGCGTCTGCCGCCCGTTTCTCGGGAAACGAGGGGGGGGGGTAGCACGTGCACCGACTCCGCTGCTCACGAGGTAAATTAGGATGCGGCAAGCGATTCAGGCTCAAGTTTCCGCCACACCGCTACGCGCGCACGCCGAAATGCCCGCACTGCGGATCCGTGCACACCGTCTCCGTCGAGTTGGAGCGGCGCCGCGAAATGCGCCAGCGCAAGGCGAACGGCTTTCTGTGCCACTGCGCCTACTACCCGTTTCCGCACAAGCGCGGAACGTTGCGCATGTGCCTCGGCCATCCGCTCGCCGCGGTCGATCCGTCGCCGCTCGAGGAGCAGTACTACGCGCGTTGCATTCACCGGGAGCATTGAGATGGCCGTTGCGCCGATGAGAGACGCCGCACCCTATCCGTCCGACCGCGGCTACACGCTGCGCAACTTGAAGCCGGCGGCCGTGCTTGGACTGCGCAAGCCGCACGGTACGCGGATTCGCTATCTCGCCGGCTGCCGGTGCCTGAAATGCCGGATGGCGAACGCGAACTATTCGCGGACGCGGGCCCATGCTGTCCTGGCCGGCGACTATCGCGGGATCGTGTCGGCCGACAAGGCGCGTAAGCATCTGCGGAAACTGACCGCGGCCGGCGTCGGCTGCCGGGAGGTCGCACGCCGCACCGGCGTACGACGAACGACGGTGGGCGCCATTTACCGCGGAGCGAAGCTCAGGATCAGAGGCAACACGGAGCGCAAGATTCTATCGGTGAGTTGCTTGGACGCAGCTGGCGGTGCGCTCGTCGACGCGGGCACGACTTGGAAGCTCATCAACGATCTCATCGCAGAGGGGTTCACCCGAACGCGCATCGCGCGCGAACTCGGCAGCAAGGCGAAGCAACCCGCGTTGCAGATCAGGCGAACGCGTTGCCGCGCGCGGCAAGCGCGACAGGTGCGAGCATTGTGGCGGAAGTACATGACGGCGGCGGGCGAATGAACGCCGCCGCCGTCCTCGCCGCTCTCGGCAAGCAACGGCTGCACGCGGAGGATCGCGCGCAGCAGCAGGTGATCGACTGGGCGGCGTTCGTGCGCGTGGCCAGCGGCAGGATGCTGGTCAGGTACATTGTCGCGATCCCGAACGGCGCGCACCTGGCCGGCGACGCGAAGAACCGCGCGATGCAGATGGCGCGGCTGCAGCGGCTCGGCCTGCACAAGGGCGCATCGGATCTGCTCATCGCCTACCCGGTCGGTCGCTATCACGGGCTCTTCATCGAGATGAAACGCCCGCGCGACCACTTTCGCGACAACGCCTCGGCCGAGCGCGCCGTCTCAGACGATCAACGCATCTTTCTCACGTCGATGGCCGACGTTGGCTATTTCACGGCGGTGTGCTACGGCTTCGACGAAGCGAAGACCGTGACCGAGCGGTACTTGCGAGGATCCTGATGGATATCCAAACGTTGATATCGATCGCCTCGGCGCGCGGCATCGATCTCGACCTCGGTAAGCCGAGGGACGGCTACGAGATCCCCGCGGCGCATCTCAGCGGCCCGCGGCGGCGCGCGGTCGAACCACCGAACGGCACCAGCGGTGACCAGAAGCCGATCACCATTCCGGGCGTTTACTCGGCACTCGGCCGCCAGTCTGCGGCGCGCCACATTCCGCGTTGGACGAAAAGCGACCTCGGGTTTGCGATGTCCGGCGCATCGACAGCAGCGACGCATGCGTTTTATTGGTGCATCAACGAAGATGAGCGCGCGGGCGGCTATCTGCGCTGGCGCCTGTTCGAGTTCGCGCTCGAACTCAAGGAACGTCAGCGCTGGCCCGAGAAGCTGAAGCGCGCCCGATGCGCCGGCTGTCTGGCGCTGCGCTGTTCGCATCGCTATGTCGAGGACATTGTTTCGCTCGCGATGATCGAGGGGGCATACCCTGGCGCGTTCGGCAGCCTCGCCGTGCGCGCGGAGTGGTTCGGCCTCTCCGAAACCCATTTCCGCCGTGCGATCGGGCCGGGGTACGCGGGCGTGTACGGAAAGCTCGATAACTGGTGGCGACTGGCTTTGTCGAACCTCAAGCGTCGCCTTCGGACCGATGAAAGCGTTGCGCAGAGCTGCTAACAAAATCAGGCGCTTGCAAAAAATGGCGCCTGTGGGGCACTATTCCGGTATCGGTGGCTCACTGCCACTGCGAGAAACCCGGCCCGTTCGCCGGGTTTTTGCGTTTTAACGGGCAACGAACGACTCGAGGACGAATCAAACCGTGACGAATCTGAAACGACTTGTGCTTGTGACCGCTTTGCTCCCCGCACTCGCGGCCGCGCAGCTGTTCGATTCGACGCGCATCGGATCGCAAAATTGGGAGGCGCGCCAGACAGACGGCACACGGATCTCCGGACATCAGAGCGAGGCGACCGCGGCCGAGGCGTGTGCGAAGTGGATCCTCGATCACGACCTATCGGATTGCGACACCGTGCACACCGGCACGCGTTGGTCGCCGACGCGGGAACTGCGGCGGCTGCTCGAGCGCCAAGGAGAACCGCCGGCGCTGCTGCTCGGGTTCGATGCCGAGTGCGTGCCGCAGTTGCACATTACGGCGCCGTTCGTCTATGACTTGATGCGCTGCTCGTACGGAGCAGAACTCACCGCCGAGAGTTTTCGTCTGGCCGCGCTGGATGGCGACGACGTGGGCGAGTGGACGCTCGATACCGAGGCCGACGCGGCGGGCAAGGTCATCCATGCGTACCTCAGTAATACGGCCGCGGCGTCCGGATCCGGCACGCTGTGCATTCTGCTCGTCAGTTCATCCGGCCAGGTGGTACTCGCGCGCGAATGGAGCGTGCCGTGAAACGAGCCGCGATCACGACGATAGGGACCCTGATTTCGCTCGCTTGGCTCGCCGCCGCACAGCCGCAGAACATCATCGGCATACTCGATGGCGTGCTACCGGAGTACACGCCGCCGGCGCCGGAGCCGCCGCCCGAATCCGGCGAGGTCGGGTTTTCGCCGACCAATATCTACCAGGTCGATGAGGATGCGGGGACAGTGACGCTGACCGTCGCGCGCGTCGACGGCACCGAGACGTGCGATCTCACGTGGGCGACGATGGACGGCACGGCGCTCGCCGGAACCGACTACACCGCCCACACCGACGGGCTTCAATGGCTCGCCGCGGCGAACAACATCCAGAACATCGTCATCTCGATCACGGATCGGGCCGGTGTGCAGACGACGCGCCAATTCACGGTCGTGCTATCCGATGCAACGTGTCCGGACACGATCACGCCGACGACCGCGACCGTGACGATTCTTGATACCGACCCGCAGTCGCTGGCGGCTCCCTGGCTGCACGAGGATGTCGGTAGCGTTCAGCAGGCCGGGGATGCGTTCACGGTTGGCAACGTGCTCACCTGTCAGGGGCAGGGCGACGTGAACAACGCGACCGACTCGTTTCACGCGGTTTATCAGGCGGAGACGTCCGGTGACTACGACATCCGGACGCAGGTGTTTACCCTCGACGGCGTGTCGATCTGGCGGCGCGTGCTGCTCGCCGTGCGTGACGAGCACGTTGCAGACTCGTCGTACGTATCGGTGTCGCTCGACGGGACCACGAACGCAGGCACGCGATTGCAATACAAGCTGGTCGGCGGCACGGGGCAATTCGATACGCCGGTGCAGAGCACGACGACAACGACGAATCCGGGCGACCCGCTGTGGCTACGCATCGTCGTCGAAAGTGGGCTGATGTCGGTGTTTGAGTCGTTTACCAGCGCCGACGGGCCGTGGGCCTCGATCGGGACGCCGGTCACGCCGACGCTGACGGACGGCCTATACTTCATCGAGGTCGAGTGTGCGAGCGGCGGCGATGCGGGATTGGCGACCGCGACGGTGTCGCTTCCGACCATCACGTCGCTGGGCGCAAGCGCCGGTACCCTCGAATTCAGCGGCGCCTCACAGAACATCAACGAAGACACTACGCCGGCGACGATCACGGTTACACGATCGGGAGGCACGGCTGGCGCAGCGTCCGCTGACGTGACCGATGAAATGACCGGCTCGGCCGTGGGAGAGACCGACTTCGACGAGGACGATCTGTGTACTGTGAGCTGGATGGACGGTGAAGGGGGATCGCGGTCTTGCGTGATCGACATCATTGATCGAGCGGGCGACAACGGCGATCGTGATTTAGACCTCGTGCTCGCGAACGAGATGGGCGCGACGCTCGGGGCGCAGACTACGTACACGCTCAACATCATCGATACCGACACCGGGACGGAGACAGCGGTCAAATGGCACCCGGGCGTTTACCGCTGGCCCAGCTACGGTTTTCGGTTAGATGACCCAACGACACTGAACAACATGCTCGCGGACATCGATGCTCACGCTAATGATGATGGGCTCGTGGGATTCAAAATCACCGGCGACTGGGCCGCATTTGAAGGGGCTACAGAGGGGGATTACGAGGCTGGATTCGATTCTGTGGACGCGCTCGTCTCGCGGGCCCAGTCATACGGGAAGAGGATAATCATCCATCTCCAGTCGATTCATTATGGGGGCTATCCACCGTCAAATTATTTGATTTTCTATCCGGCCTACATGGTCGCTCCAGCGAACGGAGGAGTCTGCACGTCGTGCGGGATCACGATCCACGTGTTCAACCACCCTACCAATCCGGCGGATGGGCTAACGCCCGACCTTTGGAACACCACCGCAGCGGATAAGGCGTTAGCGATGACTGCGGCGTACGGTGTTCGATATGATGCAAACCCGTTTGTCGAGGAAATCGGTTTCACCGGAGAAAGCTCGGTGCCGATGGCGCAGGGCACCAACGGGTTCTCCTATACGACATACTTAACGCAATTAAAACGCATAGGTGAGGGGATGCGTGCGGCGGCGCCTCACACCAATCTGAGATTCATGATGAACTTCGTCAACAACGCTGCGACCACGGCGGACTTCATGGATTGGATGGCGCAGCCGACTGTGTACTTTGCGTGGAGCCAGCCGGATGTCGTTCCTGCCGAGGCAAGCTGGTTCGATCAGCGATATGTGGGTGCGTCGATGATCGGGCAGCAGGTCAATCCGTCTCCCCAAACGGACCACCGCACGATCATTCCCTACACGGCGGAGCTACAAACACCTGAGCTGTGTAATCGCAAAGATTCCAAGCCGAGCGCGAACGCGGCAGAGAATTGGCAACCCGCCGATTTTTACAGCTATATGATGGTCGACGGTAACGACGATACTGATTTTCGTCCTACGCAGCCGTCTCACTGGATTATCGCGCACGAAGGCGGGTGCGGACCGCTACCGGAATGCGCGGGCGGGGCGTGCAGTCACCAGGAGTGGAACGGTGCCGGCGGATTTCGCGAATTCGTCAACGATATCCCGCTGTCGCCACCGTTAAAGACGACCTGCCCAACCGCCTATCCGGGTTGCGTCTCAACACCGTAAGGAGCACGTCATGCGTTGTTTGTGGATCATCTGTCTCGCGCTGGCCGCGGGGATTGCGGCGGCTCAGGACATCGAGTGGACCGCTGCAAAAGTGGCGGCGCTGCCGTCTGACGTGGCCGCGCTCGCCGAGGTCAATCGAATCGGGCACGAGGAATGTGGCTCGCCCATGCGGTACGATTTTCTGATCTGGAAGGGGGGCGTGCTGATGATCGTCTGCGCCGACAATCAGCCCCGGTACGTGCCGGGCACTCAGTTCCTGCAGGAGCGCGTGCGCAGCCTGGGCGCTGCCGCGATCATCTATTCGTGCGATGCTGTCGATGTGATGCTCGCGCAACTCGCCCCGGAGCAACTGGGGCGGGGGCTATTCCAGCATTTGGAGCGCGTCCAGGCAGCCTGTTCTGATTAGCTGAAGGAGAAAACCGATGCGTGTTTGGTGTTTCGTGATCATGTTGATGTTGCTCGTTACCCAGCAAGCGATGGCGGAGTTTGACCTGATGTTCACGGCGCAAGTGCTGAGGGACGATGCAGGCGAGATAACGCCGACCTTGGCCTGGGGCACTGAACCTGCGGCGGTCAGTTGCGTCGCAACCGGGCCGAATTGGGGCGGGCCGAAATCGCCGTCGGGCGTCGTCGCCTTACCGCAGATAACGCAGTCCGCGACGTACGAACTAGAGTGCCAATGGTCACCGACAGATGTGGTGCGCCGCACAGTCGATGTGATCGTGTATCCGTGGCCGCGCCCGCCGCTACTCGAGTTCAGATGAGCCGTATATTAGCGGCACTCGCGACGCTGCTAAT
>Ga0326597_10000862_pt1 | contig 51511 bp, 66 predicted proteins | sample RVTome_12_FD_203789 | JGI IMG/M metagenome (GOLD analysis project Ga0326597, IMG submission 203789) | Soil microbial communities from uranium-contaminated site in the Upper Colorado River Basin, Wyoming, United States - RVT100D185 | ecosystem: Environmental > Terrestrial > Soil > Contaminated >... | reverse complement strand
GAGCAGGGGAAGGTTTTATGCGTCGGTTGGATTTGTCCAGATTGATAAGATGAGAGATTATGTAAGAAATCAGATTGAACATCACTCAGGAAGCCCCACCCTTTAGGGTGTGGGAGGACGTCACATAGACGCTTCATTTAATTATCTGGTGTCTAGGAAAATAGGTATTTCTAAAGAAGAATTAAAGGATTTATATCTAAATAAAAAACTTACCACGTTTCAAATTGCGGATAAATTTAGGTGTTGTCAAGCGACAATATGGAAAAGACTTAGAGAATTTAAAATAGAAGCAAGATTACCTGGAATACGAAGGGTTAATATTCCTAATCATGTATTAAAAAAATTATATCTTAAAGAAAAACTCTCTTCATGGAAAATAGAAAAGAAATTAGGAATCCCAAGGAGCACAGTTCATAGGAAACTAAAGGAAGCAGGAATTATAAAAGACAGGGCTACGGCACACATAGTCTATCAAAGAAACAATTTTTCTGGAAATCTTGTTGAAAAAGCTTATTTAATTGGATTTAGAATAGGTGACTTAGGAGTAAGAAGAATTTGGCCAAATAGCAAAACAATTACGGTTGCAAGCGGAAGCACAATCCAGGAACAAATAAATCTGATAAAGAGATTGTTTAGGGGTTATGGGAAAATTTGGGTTAAAGAAGCAAAAAATGGTAAAATAAATATTCAGGTTTCACTAAATGAATCTTTTAGTTTTCTATTAAATAAAGAAATTCCACACTGGTTATTAAAAAAGAAAAAGCATTTTTTTGCATTCTTGGCAGGATTTACAGATGCGGAAGGCAATATTGGTTTAAACAATAAAATGGCATATTACAACTTTGGAAATTGTAGTTTAGAGATTCTTTCTCAAATAAAAGCAACCCTAACCAAATTTAAAATAAGAGTACCAAATATATCAACAGATAAAAGAAAAGGGAAACCGACTACTGGAGGTTATTTTTTTAGTTCAAATTACCACCAACTAAGAATTAATAAGAAGGATGATTTAACAAATCTTTTTCGAAGTTTAAAGGGACATATAAAACATGAGAATAAAATAAAAGCTTTAAATAGAGCTATTGAGAATATTGAATGGAGGAACATAAGATATGAAAAATAAAAAATTTTATTTAACTACTGCTGTCGATTATGTAAATGCCAGTCCACACGTCGGACATGCATTTGAGAAAGTTCTAGCTGATGCTTTGGCAAGATGGAAGATATTACAAGGATATGGTGTTTTTTTCTTGACTGGGGTAGATGAAAACGCTCATAAAAATGTTCAAGCAGCAGAAAAAGCAGGCATTCCTGTGAAAAAATTTATAGACCAAAATGCTAACTTCTTTCTAGAATTGTGTAAAAAACTAGATATTTCTTACTCAGAATTTATTAGGACGACTGCAGAGAATCATTCTATTATTGTTAAAAAGATATTGGAAAGAATAATAAAAAAAGGAGATGTTTACAAATCAAAGTATTCTGGGCTATATTGTGTTGGGTGTGAAACATATTATACTGATAAAGATCTTATTAATGGAAAATGTCCAGAGCACAATACGGTTCCTGAGTTAAGAAGAGAAGATGCCTATTTTTTTAGACTTAGCAAGTATAAAGACCAGCTTCTTAAAATAATCCCAAAATATGTCATTCCTAAATCAAGAGCAAATGAAATTTTAAGCAGAATTAGAGAGGATGGTCTTAATGATATATGTATAAGCAGAAAAGGAGCAAAATTGGGAGTCGATTTCCCCACCGATAAAAATTTCAAAATCTGGGTTTGGATAGATGCTTTGATAAACTATATATCTGGATTAAAAGATAAGGAAAAAAAATTCTGGCCCCCACAAGTTCATATTGTAGGTAAGGGTATAAACTGGTTTCATTCAGTAATATGGCCAGCAATTCTTCTCTCTGCGGAATATAAACTTCCAGAAAAACTTCTGGTTCACGGTTATATAAATCTTAAGGGCAAAAAAATATCAAAGTCATTAGGGAATATTATAGACCCTTTAGAATTATTAAAAAAATATCCTGCAGACTCGGTTAGATATTCTTTATTAAGAAATTCTGTTTTTGAAGATTCTGACTATTCTGAAGAAATCCTAATATCTCGGCACAACAATGAACTTGCGAACAAGCTTGGAAATCTAGTAAGCAGAGTTACAAGCCTGGCTGAAAAAATCGGAGTTGAAAAAACTAAGAATAAACTGTTAAAAAGATTAAACTTGAAACAGATAGAAAAGCATGTTGAGAATTACGAATTTGACAAAGCCCTTAATGAGATTTTTGCTTTCATTGATATCTGCAATGAGTATATACAAAGAAATAAAATCTGGGAGACTAAAAACAAGAAACAACTTTACGAGCTTCTTGATAGCATAAAGGCTATAGCAATTTTATTGTGGCCTTTTATTCCAGAGACAAGCGAGAAGATTGCTAAGCAGTTTGGGTTTAAGGTTGGCGCTGGAACATTGAAAGATGTAGAGAAACCTTTAAAGGTAGTCAAAATAAAGAAATCAGAGATTTTGTTCAGGAAGATATAAGATTACTTTTTACTTAAACGTGAGAGCAAATTATTAAAAACTTATCCTCTTTTTAAGGTATATGGAATATAATAAGGAAAAGAGAGAAATAAGGTCTGATAAAATTTTAAATAACCTTGATAAGCTTGTTATTGATTTTATAAGGGTTTTAAATAAATATGTTAATTATGTGATTATATCTGGTTATGTCTCAATAGTGTTAGGCAGAACAAGAATTACAGAAGACGTTGATGTTTTTATAGAAAAAATTTCAAAAGAAAAACTCTCTGAACTTTATGAAAATCTAAAAAAAGCTGGTTTTTGGTGCTTGAATACCGAAAATACAGATGAAATGTACGATTTTTTAATAAATAAAATGGCCATTAGATTTGCCCGTAAAGATGTTTTTGTGCCAAATTTTGAGGTTAAATTTCCAAAGGACGATTTAGATAAAGCGACCTTTAACGATTTTATTACATTATTTTTGCCTGAAGGAAAAATGAAAATATCATCATTAGAGAGACATATCGCATTCAAAAGGCATTACCTTGGTTCTGATAAAGACATTGAAGATTCCTTGCATATCGAAAAATTATTTAAGAGAGATATTGATGACAACAAACTTAATAAATTGAAAGACCTTGTTAAGATAAGAAAAAATGAAGAAAAAAAGAATTTTTTTAAAGCCGGGCAGAGATAACAAAGAGGAAAGGCTTAACTTTGTGAAGTTTTGGGTGGAATATATAAAGACCCACAAAGACAAAGAATGGAGTAGACAGCAAAATACTCTTATTAATTCTTTGATAAAAACATAATTTAGCAACCACAAAAATATTTAAAAACTCTTTTATATTATATTAATCATTAAAGATGGTGAAAAAGAAACACGTTTCTGGCATGTCGAACAGGCTTCTTTATACTTTGATAGCAATTGGGATTTTGGCTATTGTGGCTACGGGCGTTTATGCTCTTGTTTACAATGTCCCAAATCCAGGGCACAGTGTTGCAGAACTTCAAAAATGTGATAGTGATGGGCAAGTTTTGAAGATGAGTGGTGGAAACTGGGTTTGCGGGGTTGATGATACTGGAACAGGTGGAACAAGTTTGTGGAAAGGTCAAGATGGTGGCCCTATTTATTATAATGGAGGAGATGTTGGAATTGGAACAAGCAGTCCTCGGGGAAAATTTGATATTTCTTTAGGATCTACTAGTCAATGTGTAGGAATAGCTACTTCTTGCTCTTCATTTGGAACATCTAATTCTTGTCAGGCACAAACTGATTGTAATTGGGTGTTTGGTGAGGAGGGGGAAGCAGCAGTTTGTGAATCGCTGTCAATTAAATCTGATTGTGATATGGCTGCGACCTGGTGGGGATGTTCTTGGTCGTCAGAAGCAAACACCTGTAGTGGTAATTATTGTGAAGGAATAGCTACTTCTTGCTCTTCATTTGGAACATCTAATTCTTGTCAGGCACAAGCGGGTTGTAATTGGGAAACAACACTCCTATCAAGTCTTTTGGTTTCTAATGCAGGCATTGTGAATATCAGCAAAACTCTTAATCTTGAAGAAGGGCTTAATGTTAAAGGAAATGTTGAAGTTGCGGGAACATTTTTTTCTTTGGCGGATAATTTTTTCAATATTGAAAAGAAAACATTTTTTAATTATAATTATATTGAACTTTCTTCACCAAATCCAATTCACATTCGTTCAGGAACAAATTTCTTGAGCATCCTTGATGCTGGGATTAACTTACCTTATAGTGGTATTTCTCCCCCTGCTTGTGGTTCTACAAAAAGGGGATTCGTCTGGTTTGGGAGAATGGGAGGAAATTCTGCCGATGAATTGTATATTTGTAGATATAGTGGGAGTGCGCCCGGTGGTTTTTATGAATGGAAAAGAATAAGTTATACTTAATGTTCTTTAATATTAAAGCCCTAACTTATCCCACTTCCTTCTTCTTTAATTCTTATTCTGGCTGGAGAAAAGACAGATTCAAACCATAAACAAAGGAACTTATAGGTAATTCAGCACCCTCTTCCTGAACTTCTTAGGATAGACTTTCAGGTAAGAATTCAGTTTTTTTCTGTCCAGTCTTCTTAAGATTTCTTCTTTTGTTTCCTTGTCCAGTGGTTGCTTAAAATAAATCATATCAATGAAAGTTTTTTCTATGTCTGAATACGGGAAATAAAAATCTCCCTGATTTTCATAATCAAAGCCGAATAGGTATTTTTTATCTAGCCTCCTTATTAAAGCATTTGTTCCAAAGACCTGTCTTATTCCCTGCCTTACTTTTCTTGATGTAATTACAACGGGAATTGTCTCCTGCTCCCAGAGATTATGGGCGCTTAAAGCATCCTGCAAACCGAGATAAGACGGCTTAAAACAAAACACGAGCAAAGGTGATTCTTCGTGAATTGTATAATATCCTTTTGTAAGCCTTTTTATCCTATTTTGCGACAACAGGTTTTTTATGAGCTGTTTATGATACTGCTTGATGTTCTTCTTTTCTTTTACTATCCTTTTTATAGAATTAAAGTCTACAACAGGGCTTTTTTTAAAAAGTTCCAGTATTCTCTTAAGATATTTCTCTTTCCCCATTTTTATAAAAATCTCTTTATATAAGCCAACATCTCTTTAGTATTCGGAATTATTCCTTCAAAAATAAGAACCCGGAGTTCATCTTTGTCAACCGGGTCTTTGAAATGAAAGACAAGTTTTTTTAGATTATTAGATATGTCTTTTTTAGTTTTTATATATCTTAGTAAAAAGAATATATCATATAAATCGCGGATTTTAAATCTGTTCAAATAAGCATTAATTTTTTCATTTATTAGTTCTTCAGGGCTTAAGGTACGAATAGTAATAAGGTTTCCATCGGTAGTTTCATATTCTTTTAGCGACCCATTAATTATCTTAAATAATGCTTCAAACCTTACTGCAGTTCTATCTAATCTTAATAAAGAATAGATACTGTTCTTTGAGATATTCTTCTTTTCAATGATTAATCCGCTTCTTTCTAAATTTTTAAAGAGGTTGTTGATTTTCTCCATATCTTTAATCATATAAACATCAATATCTTCAGAAAACCTGTTCCCGTTATAACAACGCCATATCGCTGTTCCCCCATGCAATACTGCATTACTAAACTCCTTTTGGAGTTCCTTAATAATCAAATCTTGCATGTCTGCCATCTCTTTCTGTTTTATCTTTTTTAATCTCAAATTTAAAGGTATCATCTTATAGCTAACCAAAGTTACTAATATATATAACTTTCGTTTATTTATAAATTTATCTATTTTTGGGGTTTTTAATAGAATTTACCCGATTCTTCTTCCTTCTTCTATATCTTTATCAGGCTGAAAAAATTAATCTAGCCCAAGCTCAAGCAAACTAAGGACATTACTTATCTCTTTTTCCATGAATCTGAATTTTTTATTATCCAAAAAGTCTCTTCTTTCCAAGTTTTCCATTAATTTTCTTTTTAAAAACTCTTTTATTTTTGCCTTGTCTGCTTCATTCCAATTATGCCTTAATGATACTTTTTTCGCCTGTTTTAGGAATACATCTGATTCTTTCCTATATTTTTCACTATAAAGTTCGTTGGGATTGACAAGGCTTCCTATTCTATGTGTTAAGGCAAGAGAAAGAAGAGCTACCAATTCCTTAACATCATCTTTTTTTCCCATGGTTTATTACCTTATATATACTCCTGAGTTTACTCCTAATTATGGTTTTTAATTCTTTTAATATGCTTTCTTCCAAAATTTCATCATCTTTAAGCAGTTTTAATTTTGCCTTGCCGATTTCCTTTTCTAGCAGGGTGTCTACCTCATTCGGGGGGATTTCTTTTCCCAGCAAAAAAATCCCTGTAACATAAAGTTTCCTTAAGGCATTGTAGTATTCCAATCCCTTATTTAAGTTCGTATCTAACAAATCTTCAGGCATCATTAATAGAAAACATATATGATTATTATCAATTTTTATTTCTTTTGAAATTTCAAATTTTTTATTTGAGACATAATAATAGAGCATGCTTCTGGTTAATGGGCATATTTTTAATAATTCCTTTAATTTTTTCCCATTAAATGATATAAGATGGAATTTAAGGTTGAACTTATTTATTAAATCAGCATATATTTTATTTTCAAAATAGTCATTTTTTTCATCAGTTAAAACCAAAATATCTATATCCTGATAATCTATCTTTTTTGTCAGAAAAGAGCCAAACATAAACATCTGTTCTATTTCCTTATAACTAGCCAAAAATTTGAAGATTTCTCCTATTAGGTTTTCCTTAAATTTACCCAGTTCTTTTAAATTCTTTGAATAGTAAAGCTTTATGCTCTTTTCTAAGAGCCTCACTTCAACTAAGTCTCCAGGCTCAAATTCTCTCTCTTTTTCATATGGGATATAAATCTGATTAAATCGGCTTCCTTTTGATACCTTATGCACGAATTTCACATCCATATACGTATTAAGTACGTACTGTATATAAATGTTTCTAATCAGGCCTGTATCAAACAATTACCGAACCCTGCTACCTTCTTCTATATCTTTATCAGGTTATAAATAAAAACCCGAGAAAAACCATAACCGTAAACTTTAAATATCAACTGTTACTTATAGTTTACAAATGATAACTAAAGATAACAACCTTAAGGTATTGGAAATCTTTTTCAAAAGCCCCAATAAAAGTTTTCATATAAGAGAACTTTCAAGATTAACCGGATTGTCAACTACGGGCATCATAAAGATAATTAAAAGATTAAAGAAGGAAGGTCTGTTAACTTCAAAAAAAGAAAAAGTTACAGAAGAAGTAAAACCGACTTTTAATGAAAAATTCTACTTAATTAAAAGATTGTATAATTTTTATTTTCTGTATGAAACCGGTTTAATAGAATATTTAAAAAACTTTTATGAAGAGCCAGAAGCAATAATTTTATTTGGAAGCTATTCTAAAGGATTAGACACAGAAAAAAGCGACATAGATCTCTGTATACTAACAAATAAAAAAAACACCCCTGATTTAACGAATTTTGAAAAAAAATTAAACAGAAAAGTAAATATAATAAATTCTAATATTAGTAATATGGAGAGGGGGTTTAAAAATTCATTAGCTAACGGAATTGTAATTGAAGGGTATATAGAATTAATAAAATGATAAAACCATTTGAATACTATGAAAAAGAGCGCTTAGTCGAAAAAACAGGCTTGAATATAAGCTTAGCCAAATCTTTGTTGGAAAAAGGCGAAATAAGGTTAAATAAGATCTTAAAAGAGAATGTTACAGAGCGGGAAGCCGCGTTAATATTTGAAGATACTTATGAATCAATCAGGGAATCTACACAATCTTTGATGCAACTTTTAAAGTATAAACCCCTGTCGCACGAAGCTATAATAGCTTTTTTAATAAAAAACAAGTATCTATCAGAAGAAAAAATTAATATCTTAGATAATTATAGAATTCTTAGGAACAAATCAGTTTATCAGGCTGAGAAAATATCTATTGACAAATGTAAAGAAGCTATAAAATTTGCTAAAGAAGTCTTACCAGCAATAAAAAGAAAATTTTACGAGCTGATAAAAGAGTAATTCTCACCGAACCCTGCTACCTTCTCTTATTTCCTCATCAGGCATTAGTAATCTTACTTGTTCTTTGCCTTGTTCGTCTTCGCTGACAGCTGCAAGAACCATGCCCTGGCTCTCAATTCCCTTTAGTTTTCTTGGTTCAAGATTTGTGAAGACAATTACTTTTTTATCCTTTAGCTGCTCTTTTTTGTAGTATGGTTTTATTCCTGCAACAAAGGTTCTTTTGCCTAGTTCTTTTCCCAAATCTATCTGAAGCTTGTAGAGCTTGTCTGCACCCTCAATGTTTTCAATGGCGATGATTTTTCCAACGCGCAAATCAAGTTGGGACCATTGTGAAAATTTTATTGTTTCTTTTTCCATGAATGAGGAATAATTAAATTGTTATTTAAAACTTTCCACCTCTCGCACCTGTCCTCATTATGTAGGTTTAATTTAGTCTGTGCAAATGCTCGCTCCACATATAGCATCACCAGGAAGTCTTTATTCTAATTTAGATTATTTAATGCAGAAATCAAGAGGAAATTTTTTACATTAAATTATTTTACTAAAATCGTTATTTGAATCCCAGCCACTGCATGAATCTTGTCACGACGCTTTCTTTGTCTGTATTTGAATCATAGGGAACATTCAGGATTTTGGCAGCGATTTCCTTGTAGGCTCGAGAAGCACCGCTTTTAGGTTCTGTGTGGATAACTATGCCTTTGTTTCTTATAGATCTCTTTACAGCAAGATCCTCGGGAACCATTCCGAGTATAGGAACTTCGAGCATTTCCTTAACAATTTCTGGTTCCAATTCAATATCGTCTTTTCTGACGCGAGTTACTATAATGCCCAGAACAGGCTTTTTCAGCTTTTCAGCAAGCTTTACTGCTTTTAGGGCATCTGCAATTGCAGGCATTTCAGGGTTTGTGACTACTATGAGTTCGTCTGCCAGCTCAATTGCTGAACTCGCTTCATGCCCCAACCCTGCAGAACAGTCAACTATAATCCTGTCTGACAGTTTTTTGAAAGCATTTTTAAAATTCTTTAATTTTTCAGGGTGTGTTTTCCTTAATTCTTCAATGGAAAGAGAAGAAGGCATGATTTTTATACCTGAGGCATGTTCGTAAACCGCCTCAAAAGGCTCTGCCTTGCCCCTGAGAACATGATTAAGATTTATTGGAACTTCTGGAGAATTTAAATGAATGCCGACATTAGGAGTTGAGAGATTACCGTCAATAACCAAGACATCTTGGCCAAAATAATTCATTGCAGCAGCAAGATTTATTGCTGTTGTAGTTTTTCCAACACCCCCTTTTCCTGAAGTGATGACTGTTATTTTTGACATTTTATATATTAATATAACTTATACAGAAAGTTGGTTCTTAAATTTAATTGTAAATTTGTATCATACTCTTTATTGCATATTAAAATTGTCTTTTCCAGCATCTTTATCTATCTCTTTGTTAAAGAAGTTTAATTTCTTCTTACGCATAAGGCAATTTTTCTTACGCCACTAAAAATTGCTTAGTCGTGCTTATAAACTTTTCTAGCTTTTCGGCATAACTTTTTAACTTGTCAAGGTTAATACTTATTTCTTCTCCCAGGTAAAATACCTTTAGAGTCACGTTTTTTCTGAACTCGCCGATACGTTCTTTTCTCAATTCCTCTATTTTTCTGAACATCTCATACATGTCTATGACTTCCTGGAAATTCTGGTCTTTTTTGAAGATTTTTCTTACTGCTTCTATCTGACCTATTGGGTTTGCAGGGATACTTGATATCTTCTTTCTTTTTTTGGCGTGTTTTAGAATCTCGATTATTGCTGTTTCAATCATTTTTCGCCATCTTAGAAGGAGATTTATAATTACATCGCAAGTCTTGGTGTATTTCAAGCTTACATACAAAAGATGGTCAGCGCTTATTTTCTCTTGAATTATCTCTTCCATTCAACTTCCTTTAACTCGGCTATACTTAGACGAGTTTTCATTTCTCTTCCTTTCACCTCTCTGGAGAAGTATAAATTACAAGGAGAAACAGGTTTTTATATCTTTCTTCGACGTGCTATGGTTTAGCCAAAATCTTCTCTTTTGTTTTTTTTAAGATATCTTTTGCTGTAAAAAGGAATTCCTTGATCTTATCCAGGCTAAGAGAGGTGGGTTGCATCCCATTTGAGAGTATGATAACTTTGTCATCTTTTATGAATTCAAGGGGGCTTTCCCTATGCTTTTCAACAAAATCAAATAATTCCATAATAAGTTTTATTTCATCTCTTGTTATTGCGAACCGCGGTGCTGATTTTTCTGTGAATGTTCTGAGATTTTCCCGGGAATCCTTGTACAGACTTATCCTTTTATAGAGATATTCGTACTGAAGTATAGAAGTTATGCAATTGGAAATAACAACCTTAAGATCCTGCATAACTTTTAAGAGAATCCTTTTGTCTTTTATAAGAGGAAATGTTATATAGACCATATGGTCAGCTGTTTTCAGGTTTTTCTCTGCCGAAGCCAGAGTCTCAATGAATTTTTCCATTTTAAAAAGAAAGCAACAGAATTAATATGGTTATTGGTATTTGGTCATATCTTTCCTAACTTACTAGCTAATTTTTCTGTTTCGTTCAATAAATCTTCAACTTCATCCAACCCCCTGTTCCAGAAATCTTCGTTTAGCCCTATACCAAGGTCTTTGAATATTTCCTCTGGAGATTTTGAAATACCCGCAGAAAGAAATTCTTTAACTTTGCTTATGAATTCTGGATTCTCTTTAACTTTTCTCTGCAATGCTTTTGAGATAAGAAGTCCAGAAGCATATGAATAGACATAAAAATACAACCTCATATGGTGCCAATTAACCCACCAATTCTCGTTTCCGGGAGACAATTCAACATATTCTCCCATATAGGCCCCCATGTGTTTATGAAAGATTTTTCCAATTTCCTCTTTTGATAAAAATCCTTTTTCTCTGAAAAATTCATGTAATTCTTTTTCAAAATTGTATCCTGCTATCTGTCGTATTATACTTGAAATATCATCATCTAATCTTGTTATCATAATAGCAAGCCTTAATTCATCATCAGCTTCTTTCATAAGCTCTTGGAGAACAAAATCCTCCATAAATGTACTTGCAACCTCTGCTGTTGCTGTTGAAGTATCAAAATGAAGAGCATTTTGTTTTTTTGTTAATTCATTGTTTATTCCATGACCGACTTCATGCGCTAGCGTTGTAACATTTTTGAGTTTGCCAGTATGATTCAGCATTATATATGTTGGCTGCGACTTTGAAATATGCACGCAAAAAGCCCCACTTCTTTTACCCCTTTTTGGATAAACATCAATCAAACCTTTCTCTAGAAACATATTAAAAATATCTGCAAATTCCCTGTCTAAGCCGTTAAACACTTTTTGAATTATTTTTACAGAATCTTCATAGGAATAATTTTTATCGATATTTCCATACTCAACAGTTCTTTCATGATATTTTAGTTTGTCTTGCCCAAGAAGCTTGGCTTTTAACTTGTAATATCTTTGTGCAATCGAAAATCTATTTGTTACGGCTTTTATTAGACTATCAACTGTCTCTGTCTTTATATCATCGCTTAAATGCCTTCCTTCATCAGCTCTTCCAAAGCCACGCAGTTTGTCATCTGTTTTTCTATTTTCCATTATGGCATTTATTTCATGTTCTGCGACCTCCTCATATTTCTTCATTATATCATTAAATGCCTCTGCAGCATCATCTCTTACCTTTTTATTTTGACTACGCATTAAATTAAGCAAGTCTTCCAGTGTAGCTTTTTTTAGATTACCGTCTTCATCCAAAACATCTCTTTCTTCTTTGGATAAGAATCCGGAGACCATTTTTTCCCAGTAAGAATATGAGCTAGATGTCTTTAAGTCCATTATCTTCTCACCAATTTCTCCTAAGATATATTTCGATTTCTGAAAAATCCTGGACAAAAAATGCCTATATTCTCTTAACTTTGGAGAATTGAGAAACTCTTGTTGTTTTTCAGGAGAAATCTTAGACAATTTTATTTTAAAAAAAGAAATACTATTTCCTATTTCTTTTCCGAATTCATCAACTTTATTAAACTTGGCTTTAAGTTCCGGGTTTATCTGGTCTATTTGTGTTTTTAGCCAGAAGTAATACATTTCATCAGATGATGATGACGCTGAAAACTCATCTGTAGATGGTCCATAAAATTCCGACCATTTCTCATATTCATCTAGCGCTTCTCTTAATACATCCGGATTTTCAAGATAATCTTCCCTATTTTTCCATTTCTGTATGAATCTTTCTGCTACCCGCCCCCATTCTTTTCTTTTTTTTTCAAAGTTTCCACCCTTTTCAACATGGCTTAAATCCCATTCTGTTATTAATGTGGTTTCCATTTTTAATTTAAGATAACTTTAATATAGCCCCTGCGATGTCTCTTGTTTCCTCAAGGGCTTTTTTTGCTTTTTCCTTTGTTGTGCCTGTCTTTTCCATTACAGTTGCAATGTCTTCGTCTGAGATTGTGAAACCCAGTTCTTTTTCTTCCTTTACATCTCCGGAAATCTGGAAGCTTTCATTGCCCTGAAAAGAGATTTTTGCTACAGAAGGATTTTCGATTATGATTTTCCCGCCATCTGCTTTTTCAATAGTTACGCGAGAAGCATCTATCTCTTGCTGTGACATGCCAAGCTGTTTCATCATAGCCTGCATTTTCTTTGGGTCTAAACCAGCGCCTAGTCCGAACATGTTTATTTCTATTCTGGTTGTTATTTAAAACTTTCCGCCATCTGCCCCACCAAGCTATTAACCACAGCCCATCCAAGGCAATTATTTTAATGTATAAATCAGCGTGATTTTATTATATTAGAACTTTACATTTTTATATCAAACAGCGAGAGAGCAGAAGAAAGTATCATCGTTAGAAGAAAGCAGGAAGGATAAGTCTGAAAGCAAGGATAAGAATGACAAATGCTATTACATGAGTTGGCTTAAGCATGATTTTGCTCTCGTATTCTTCATCGAAACGCATAAGCCCGCCATAACCGGCCGGCATGTGTATTTTATTGTCTGCCATATAAAAACCTCCTGCGGGTTTTTACGAATCCCGCAGCCATTGGATATTATAAATTCCAATAGTTTTTAAAAGTTATTGTATTAAAGATATTAATGAGCCTTAAGGACATAAAAAACTGGAATTTGGAGCTGGAAAAAGAGATAACAGAGAAATGGAAGAAGGCAGAAATGTTTAAATTTAATCCTAAAACAAAAAAGAAGGTTTATTCCATTGATACACCTCCCCCTTATGTTAATGCTCCTGTCCATATAGGGCAGGCAGTCACTTACTGCTTTATGGATTTTTTTGCAAGATACAGGAGAATGAAGGGTTACGAGGTTATTTTTCCTTTTGGATTAGACAGAAACGGACTTCCAATTGAAATTGCTGCTGAAAAAAAATTCGGCATTTCAGCATTCAATACAACCAGAGATAAATTTTTGGATTACTGCCAAAAGCTTCTGAACGAAACAAGCTCAGAAACAGAAGACACTTTTGCCAAACTTGGAATATCATTTACATCATATAAAAAAGGAAATCATTTCGGAGCTGTTTATCTTACAGACGCTGAAGAATATAGGAAATTAACCCAGGCGACATTCATTGACCTGTATAAAAAGGGCATGATTTATGAAGAAATGCGGATAACAAACTGGGACCCTGTTTTGCGGACAACAATAGCTGATTCGGAGATAGAATACAAGGAAATTCCTTCAATGCTAAATTTTGTGAGATGGAAAATTAAAGGAACAAATCAGGAAATAACAATAGCAACTACGCGCCCAGAACTAATCTGTACTTGCGGCATGATCATCTTTAATCCAACAGATGAAAGGTATAAGCATCTCCAGGGAAAAATAGCAATCACTCCAATTTTTAATAAAGAAGTAAAGATTATGGCTCATCCTCTTGCAAACCAAGAAAAAGGAACAGGAATTGCCATGATGTGTTCTGCTGGAGATCTTTCTGATATACAATTTTTTAGAGAGATGAACCTTAAACCAGTAATCGCAATTGACACTGACGGAAGAATGAATAAAAATGCCGGTTTTCTTAAGGGACTGAAAGTAAAAGAAGCTAGAATAAAAATCATAGAAGAATTAAAGAAAAAAGGTTTGATTGCCAAACAAGAAAAAATAACACACAGAACCCCTATTTCTGAGAGATCAAAAGCAGAGATAGAATTCATAGAAATGCCTGAGTTATATCTAAAACAGATTGAGTTTAAAGACAAAATAAAAAGACTATCAAAAGAAATAGATTTTTATCCAGAAAGATCAAGAAAGATTCTTGAAGACTGGTTGGAATCCATATCTATTGATTGGCCCATTTCTAGGCGAAGGTTTTATGCAACAGAGATTCCACTATGGTATTCTGGAAAAATGATTGCAGTCCCGAAACCCGGAAAATATTATCAACCGTGGAAAGATAAGGTTCCCGGAGATGCAGAAGTTTTTGAAGATGGGAAAAAGACAGGAACGGTTAAAGATGCAAAATTCGGAAATTTACAATGGAAGGGAGAAGAAAGAGTTCTTGATACTTGGATGGATTCGTCTATTTCAGAGCTGAATATTTTAAAATACAAGACAGATAAGATGGGAAAGAAATTTTATCCTGCAACATTAAGACCACAGGGAAAAGAAATTGTCAGGACCTGGCTTTATTATACTCTTCTTCGTGGATTTTTAGAAACAGGAAAAATGCCTTTTAAAGAAGTATGGATACACCAGCACGTTCTTGACGAAAAAGGAAGAAAGATGAGCAAGTCTTTGGGAAATATCATTGATCCCCAAATTCTTTTAAGAAAATATGGGGCTGAAGCCATAAGATTATGGGCTGCGACAGAAGGAGATCTCGCTCTGCAGGATTTGAGTTGTTCTGAGGAAAAGATAAGGGCAGAATTGAAAACAATCAATAAACTCTTGAACATAACCAAATTCATTTCTCAATTTCCAAAACCGAGAAAAAAACCAAAACAGACAGAATTCGACCAATTATTTATAGATTATTTTGATGATGAAATTAAACAAGTAGACGAACAATACTATTCTAAATATAACTTCTATAAACCCGCAATAAAATTAAGAAATTTCTTGTGGGGAGAATTTGCATCCCATTATCTTGAATTAGTTAAACCTGTAGTGTATAACAAAGATGGAAAATTTACAAAACAAGAAAATGAATCTGCTATTCACACTCTTTATTCTATCTTAGAAAAAATAATTATTCTGTTACATCCCATAATTCCGCAAGTTACATCTATTATTGCTAAAGATATGAAAATTAATCTTGAAGAATTTCCTAAACTAAGAGATCCAAAAAGATTTGATCTGTCTCACGTAGCTGATATAATGAGGTTTGATAGTGAGGTATGGCAGACCAAAAAAGAAAAAGGATTATCCTTAAATTCTCCAATTTCCAGTGTAGAAATCCCTAAAAAATTAAGGTCCTTTGAGAAACATTTAAAGGCGGCACATAATCTCATATAAAATGACAGCCATATCGAAAGAAGAGCTAAGGGAACTTGTTGAACAGCTTGAGGCACAGAGAGCCAGGGCAACAGAGCTGATAACAGTTTACATACCTGCAGGGCAGAATATTTATACTGTCGCAGACCAGCTGGAGGCAGAGAAGTCAACTGCAAAGAATATCAAAAGCACAGGTACAAGGAAAAATGTCGGCAATGCTCTTGACAAGATAACAAGGCAGCTAAAAGAGTATAAAAAAACCCCTGAAAACGGACTGGCAATTTTTTCAGGCAATGTTAGCAAGGTTGAAGGCCAGGAAGACTTGCAGCTATGGGCTGTCGAAACCCCGATGCCCCTTAAAACAAGAATGTATCGTTGTGATAAGGAATTTATTCTCGAACCACTAAAAGAGATGCTTGAAATCCAGGAAGTTTATGGATTGTTAGTCATGGACAGGAAAGAAGCAACTATAGGAATGCTTGAGGGCAAGAGGATTGAAGTTCTGCAAAAAATGACTTCTGGAATTCCAAGCAAGGTAAGGGCCGGTGGCCAGTGCCTTAGTCCTGATACATTATTACTTAAAGACAATGGAGAAATCATAAAAATTAAAGAATCTCACAACCCCCTAATGATAATTTCGGAGAATTTTAATCAAGAGATAAATGAGAACACGCCTTTAATCTCTAAATGGGAGAATAATAAAGAACTATTTAAAGTTATAACTAAATACCCTAAGATTGAAATTAAATCTTCAAGAGAACATACCTTTTTCGTTAGAACTGAAAAGGGAATTGAAGAAAAGCCACTTTCTGAAATAAAAATTGGAGATTATCTGGTTATGCCTGAAAAAATTAATCTGAACTTAGAAGACCAAATTATAGATTTTATTCCACAAATTAAGCAGGCCTTTAATATGAAAAAAGTCCTTATGCCACAAAGAATAAATCCCGATTTATCTAGGCTTTTTGGATATTACTTAGGTGACGGAAGCCATGAAATAGATAGGATTACTTTTTTTGAACAAAGAGAAGAAGTTGCTAAACACTATCTTAGTCTGATTGAACAATTTTTTGGCATTAAAGCAGACTTAAGATTTAGAGAATCCAAAAATTACTGGCAGATAAGAGTATATAGTAGATTAGTCTCTCAGTTATTTAAGCAGATCTATCCTGACAAAGACAAGACACATATGGGAAGAATTCCACCACTAATACTAAAATCTTCTGATAGATCTTTAGCGGCATTTATTGGTGGTTTTTTTGATGCCGAAGGATATATCTCAAAATCAAGAGTTGCTGCAGGTTTTAATAATGAATTATTAGCACGTCAGATACAATTATCTCTTTTAAGATTAGGGATAATTTCATCAATTAATGAGTATGATAATAGAAGAAATCCCTATTCAGAGAATATTAGGTACACTATAGCTATTGATGATGTAGAATCACTAAAAAAGTTTAGAGATCTAATCGATTTTTGTTCATGTGAAAAAAAAGATAAGCTAGAAAATCTGATTACTTTGCGAAGCAACAGGAACAAAGTTAGACAGTTAGTTGTTAATGGAAAGGAAGTGGCTAGGATAATAAGAAATTCTGGTTTAAATACGAGACAATTTAATTGCCCTGATTTTTTCAATAATAAGAAACAATTGAGCAAGGAAGTTTTTAAGAAAAGAATTTTAGATAGAATAAATAATCCAGATTTGAGAAGAAGATTGGAGATGTTCTATAATTCTAATTTGATAGTTGTTAAAATTGATAAAATTGAATCTATAGGAATTCAGAAAACAATAGATATAGAGACTAAAAGCCACAATTTTATTGCAAACGGGTTGGTGGTTCACAATTCCAGCCAAAGATTCCATAGAATAACAGAAGGACTGACAAAAGAATTTTACAAGCGTGTGGCTGCAGAAATGAAATCTTTGTTCTTCAGCAACAAAAAACTTAAAGGAATTTTAATTGGCGGGCCAATACCAACAAAAGACGAATTTTTAGAGGGAGAATATCTTACAGGGCAACTGCAACAGAAAGTAATGGGAAAAATTGATCTTGGAGACAGCTCTGAGTCAGGCCTTAAAGAGTTAGTTGAGAGGGCGCAAGACCTTTTGGTTAGCCATGAACGGACACGGGAGAAAAAAGACGTTGAGGCATTTTTCAAGTCTCTTGGCGAGCAGCCAGAGAAAACGACTCTTGGCGAGAAGGAAACGCGAAAGGCTCTTGAAATGGGAGCTGTTGAAACATTGTATTTAAGCTCGAAAATCCCGAAGCAAACAACTAGGGAACTTGTGATAATGGCAGAGAACATTGGCTCAAAAATAAAAACAATTTCCATGGAAACACCAGAGGGAGAGCAGTTTTTCAATATGGGTGCTATAGGTTCCATACTCAGATTCCAGATTGGATAGTTGTGTTTTATCAATTAATAATCCTTATAAACATCATTGGTTTTTCATAAGTATAAAAATAAGGTTGTCACAATGAAAAACAGGAAATTTTTCAAGACACAAAATCTGGAGGATTTTGCATAATGGGAGAGAATTTTGGAATTTCAAAAGAAACGCAAGGAGAGATAGATTCCGCAATTGAAAAGAAGAACACGAATGCAATCGAGGCAATTCTTTTTGTCTCAGGAAGATTTCTTTCCATGAAAGATCTAATCATGTTCTCTGATATGAATCCAATTATCATAAGAGAAACACTTGAGAATCTACAGGAAAATTATAATGAAAAAGAGTCTTCTATCCATATCGTGGAAAAGAATGGAATGTGGAAAATGGATGTAAAACCAGAATTTTCCCATCTGACAACAAAACTGGCAACAGGCAGCAGTGAATTCAGCAAGGCAGAGCAGGGAACTCTTGCCCTGATTGCATTTAAACAGCCGATGAAGCAATCTGTTGCGATAAAAATACGCGGCAATAAGGCATACGACCATATAAAACGCTTTTCTGAACTCGGGCTGATAAAAAAGAAAAAGCAAGGGCATACCTGGGAATTATCCCTGAGCGAGGAATTTTATGATTATTTCAGCCTGGATGCGCCAGAAATGGTAAAGACAGAAAATAACAAGGAAAATGTTGTAGGGCAAGAATAAATGTTAATAATAAAACCAGATTTTAAGGCGAGAATTAGGCTAATTAAATTCATCCTGTATAAAAAATTGAGCCGAGAAACATAAAATGGAGATTATAACCATTATTATCTATCTTTCCGTATATATGGGACTTATTTCTACAACGTTCTTCATCCTAAGCTTTATTGCAGGAGAGAAAAAGCAGAAGATTTTGTATACAGACAAAGAACTTTCTAAGGTCAAGGTTACTGTCATCATTCCCGCATATAACGAAGAAGAAAGCATAGCAAGGACAATAAAATCTGTAACAAAGTCAAATTATCCTGATTTTGAAGTTATAGTTGTTGATGATGGGAGCAAAGATAGGACTTTTGAAATTGCAAAAAAATTAGAAAGTAGTAAGGTAAGGGTTTTTCACAAAAAAAATGGTGGGAAAGGAACCGCACTTAATTTTGGAATAAAAAAAGCCAAGGGGAAAATTATATTTACTATGGATGCCGACACAGCTGTCCATCCAGAGAGCATGAAGAGAATGGTTCGTTTTTTTAAGGATGAGACCGTCATGTCGGTGACTCCTGCAATGGTGATAAGCAACCCAAGAACAATATTCCAGAGAATACAATATACAGAATATGCTTTAGGGCTTTTTCTGAGAAAAGCATTTGCCGCACTAAGATCTATCTATATTGCTCCTGGAGCTTTTTCTGCTTACAGAAAAGAATTTTTTGACAAATATGGAGGATATGATGAAAATAATCTTACAGAGGATTTGGAAATGGGATTAAGAATTCAGTATAATGGTTTCCATACTGAAAATTGCCCTGAAGCTCCCGCATATACCAATTCTCCGGCAACTTTTAAGGAACTTACATTGCAGAGAAGGCGATGGTACTTCGGTCAGGTTAAAAATCTCTGGAAATACAGAAAAATAATAGGAACGAAATACGGAGATCTTGGAACCTTTGTTATACCAACAGCACTTTTGAGTACAACTTTTTCTGTCCTGATTACGATTTACCTCTTTTTTAAGGTACTATTAGAAGTAAAATCAAATATCCTTTTTTTACAGAGTGTAAATTTTGATTTTCCTAGTGCATTCAATTTTAATCTTTATATTTTGGAGAGATTCCTATTTTTGTGGCTTACAAGGCCTGCAGTGTTGTTTACTCTTTGTTTTATGGTTATCTTGGGCTTTTACACTTTTTATGCATCAAAAAAAATAGGCAAGCCCCCGCTTATGCTTTTAAATTGGATGTTGTTCTTCTTACTATTTGCTGTCTTGTATGGGTTTTGGTGGGTTTTTTCTCTTCTTTATACTTTGACAGGTAAGGCAGTAAAATGGGGGTGACAAATAACAGAAGATATATAAATTTTGAAATGATTTTTTAAAGATGGAACAAAAACCAAGAAAATTTGTCAGTAGGAAGAGATATGTTGCTTCAGTGATTATAGGTACAATTGTGTTTCTCCTTATTTTTGGCCTGAGTTACTCACTTTCTTATCTTGAGCTTAACAGGGTTACTGGTCTGCAGGCAGAAACAAGCTATGATATTTTTGAAGATAGGCTTGATTATTCATTTTTTAATGAGCCTTTTTGCAGCGGAGCTGCTTTTGATCAAATAACAAAAGATCTGGCATTTCAAGGGAGAATAATAGATGATCTTGAAAATAAACTCGGTAAGAATGATGTTGCTGTTCTTGAAAGGAAAAAGTTCTACACTCTTGTTGAATTAGAGCATCTTGAGTTTATAAATCTCCTTAATGAAAGGTGTGATGGGAATGTGGATACTATTCTTTTCTTCTATTCAAATAGTGATCCAAAACTAGACACAAGCGAGGAGGCTGGAAGGATTTTAGGGGTTCTCCATCAGAGGAGGGTAAATCTTGTGATATATTCTTTTGATATCGATTTGAAAAGTGAACTTGTAGATAAGTTAGAGGCAAAGTACAACATAACTACCTCAGAAGCCCCTGTTATTGTGATTAATGAAGAGACAAAGTTAGAGATGCCGGTCAACATACAAGAAGTAGAAAAGCGTCTAAGTGCTTTTAGTTAAAGCATCATTAATAAATAGAAATTCGCAGTAAATTAATAGTCTATTTGTCATTTTAAATGAAATATATCTTTCTGTATAGTAATATTAAAAAACAGCCCTAGTCCCCCCTAATCATGGAATGCTCTATATGCGGAATCTCTGACAAAATGAGAACTGTTTCAGACGCTCTTTCCCCGAAGGGAATAATACAGGTATGTGATCGCTGTGCCAGTGAAGAGGGGCTGATTTCCCTGAAAAAACCACGGGTAATTGGGTTGGAAGAGGAAAAGCACGAGACAATGTATGAAAGGATGTCAAGGATTGCCGGGGTTAAAATAAAAAACGTTCGGGAAAAAACTGTGACTTTGGCTGATTTGCAGAACAAGAGCCTCCGCGAGATTGTCGATAAGAATTATGAGAAAAAGATGAAACAAGAGATAATTGTTATGAAGCCAAGGCCAGACCTTGTTGATAATTTTCATTGGATTATAATGAGGGTCCGCAGGGTAAAGGGACTGACTCAGGGTCAGCTTGCTGAACGTATTTCAGAGCCGGAAGCAGCAATAAAAATGGCTGAGCAGGGAGTTGTTCCAGAAGGCTATGGTCTTATTGACAAGCTTGAAAGATTTCTTGGAGTGAGGCTCATAAAGCAAAGAGACCTTGCCTTACCAATTCAAAGGCAACAGCAGCATTTGAGCCAGCAGTTGCAGCAATCAAGCAGCCAGCAGGCAATGCCGGCCAGAACCCTTAATTTTGATAAAAACGTATTTGATTCTTTGACAATTGCTGATTTGAAGAGGATGAAACAAGAGAGAGAAGAAAGAGAGGCAAATGAAAAGCTCGTTGAAGAACCAGAAGAGCATGAGCAGGCAAAGCCAAGCGACAGGCTTGATTATGAGTGATTAAGTAACTTGTTAATAACCTTATCTCCCACAATCCTCTAACATTATTTTAACATTAGAGTTATCATTTATCATGTGATTTTCTTAACATAACCGAAGCCTTTTTAAACTAATTTCAAGATTTCTTAATATGGAAGTTGAAATTCTTAAGGGTTCAAAGGATGAGATTGAGGTAAGGCTGCCAAATATAACTCTTGTTGAAATTTTACGCGTGTATTTAAACAAGGATGATGCTGTGAGCTTTGCTGCCTGGAAAAGAGACCATCCTTCAGAGAAACCAATATTGAAGGTTCAGACAAAAGGCAAAACAGCAAAGAAGGCAATAGGCGACGCTGTTGCTGCTATTGAAAAGGACCTGAACAAAATCGAAGAAAGTTTCAAGAAGCTTAAGTAGAAATTAATTCTTCCCACCCACCCAAAGGCAGTTTTTAATAATAAGAATAATCACATTAACAATTTATCACGACAATTTTTATTAACATTATTACACCCCTCTTTTTAATGGACGCTAAGATTTCTGCAGGGAGCTTTGATTTGAATAAATGGCTTTATGGCGGTTATGAAGCAGGAGTCATAACGATGATTGCAGGGCCTCCGGCAAGCGGAAAGACAAATTTTGCTCTGCTTGCCGCATGCAGCCAGGCAAAAAAAGGCAGGAAAATTATTTTTATTGATACAGAAGGAGGATTCAGCTTAGAAAGGGTTAAGCAAATTGCCCCGACTGATTTTGAAACGATACTTGAAAACATCCTCTTATTGCAACCGACAGACTTTCAGGAGCAAAGAAAAATATTCAATGTGCTTTCTGCCCAAATTAAAAAAGAGAATGCCGGCTTGATTGTTGTTGATGGGATGGCTATGCACTATCGTCTTGAGCTTGGAAATGTAAAAAATAAAGACACTGTTTCCACTGAAGACATAAAAAAAGTTAATCGTGCTTTGGCTTGGCAGATGAAGACGCTTGCTGAGATTTCAAGGAAGCAGGGAATTCCAGTTATAATAACAAACCAGGTTTATCACGAATTCCTTTCTGAAGAAGACAGAAGAAAAGGCACAAAGCCGGGAGTGAATCTTGTTGGGGGAGATTTAATGAAATACTGGAGCAAAGCGATTATTGAGCTGAAGAATGAAGGAGGAAAAAGAAAAGCTGTTCTTTTGAAGCATAGAAGTTTGCCCCAGAAAGAGCTTAATTTTGAGATAAGAAATGCAGGGATTTCAAAGAGAGGGTGGATTTAATCTGTTGACTCTTCTTCCACTATAAGAGATACCTTAATATGTTGTCCTGTTTCTCTGGCCAGGCGCTTAGCTGTCTCTAAACTTATACCTTCTAGTAAACTCCTTAACGGATTTCTTGGGTCAATGCTGGAACGTATAGGCATTAAGTAATATTTTTTAGAATCAAGGGGTCCTGCTCTTGCTTCAGCCATATATACTTGATCCTGCTCCAACCTATATGCTGGTTTTGGCATCTTTCAACAGAACATTATTCATTTATAAGAATTATTGCACTCTGGGGTAGTTCTCAAAGATTTTAAAGTTCCCTGATCTTATAATCAAAAGGGGATGTTAATATAATAAGGATAATAAAGAGTTACATGATATGATCTAGCAAGATTTACTCTGTCTGTTATTTATCATTAAAATATACATTTACTGCAAAAATGCCGGAAGATAAGGACATAAAGTTTGAAGTTGTAAAAAAAATTGCAGGCACGAGGTTCAGGTACAAAGACATTGGAAAAATTTCTGAATTTGCGGCCAGCAGTCCACCAAGCGTTTTTATTGGGAGCAAATTAAAGTATCCTCTTGTTAATGTTGGCATCTTAAGCCCCCTAGAGAAAGATGAAGAAGCATGGATTTATGATGATGCAGAGTTCTGGGCGAAGAACAACCTTAGCATAAGAGATGTTATAGGATTGAGAGAAAGCCTGCTTAATTCAAGATTCCAGTCAAATGTTACTGCGCCGCGCAGCAATCATGGAAAGTTTGTTGAAATGGCTCAGGAATTGGCCATGGCTTCAAGGCCCGTGGATGTTGAGATTGAATTGAAGAAAAAAATAGGACCTGGATTCAAAAGAGACAAGATACTTGCTCCGCAAGGAATGAATGCTCCTTTGAAAAAAGCAAAAATAACAGGCAATGTAAAAATAGACCCAAAACTTGACAAAGTTGTGAACGATGATATAAAAGCAACAGATGCTGTAACAACTCTTCATAAGGGCGGCTTTTCAGAATATATCTTAAGCAAAATTTTAAGTGTTGGGGTTCTTGGCATGAAAAAAGACAGGAAGCTTGTACCGACGCGCTGGTCAATAACAGCCACAGATGATATGATTGGAAAAAAGCTTCTTGAAAAAATAAGAAACTATCCATGGCTTGAAAATCACGAGTTGTTTTTCGGAGAATTCATGGGTAACTGTTATCTTGTAATGCTATTTCCGAATATTTTCTCTTACGAGCTTTTTGAATTATATCTTCCCGGAAGCTCGTGGAATCCAAGCAAAGAAATAAAGGCATCAACAGACATGGAAGATTTTCATGGCAGGAAAGATTATGCAAGCAACACAGCCGGAGGATATTATGCTGCCCGTTTGCCCATACTTGAATATCTTGAAAGAGAAAAGAGACAAGCATCTATTTTAGTTATAAGAATAGAATTACCAACATATTGGGCATCTTTAGGTGTGTGGGTATGCCGAGAGGCTACTAAAAAAGTTCTTAACAATAAATCACTTAAATTCCCTGATATGAAAGAACTTATAGAAAGCACGAGAAAAATAGGAATGATTAAATTCGGTTATGATTCTGATAAAATAATAAAGAAAAGCAAAATCCTGGAGAACATAAAAAACCAATCAACTCTTGGAAAGTGGGTTTAGGAAGAATCTAAAGAAGTTTGGGTGGTTGGTAGGGTTATTTTTGTTCTATAATTCATTGTTTATAGGATTTTTACCGATAAATGATGTAAAATAGAAAGATTTTTAAAGATCAAAAGATTATATATCTTATGGTAACGAAATATGATGTCTTTGAAGCTGTTTATACAAACAGACACGCTATAAAACCCATTGAAGTGGCTAAAAAATTCAAGAAGAATGAAAGAGAATATGATAATATTCACCGCCTTCTTACAGAATTAACGCAAGAAAGCCTATTGGCAAAAACTAGCTCTGGGTTTCAGGCAAAAAAGACAGAAAATTCCAATCTTCTTTATGAAATAATTTATCATTGTTTGCAAAATGATATAAATTATAATGAACTATTAAATCTCGGAATTGCCAAATTTGTTAGCAGGGCCCTGCAGAAAAAGGAAATAATCTTGAAGGATGTTAATTTACATCCAGTTACTTTTAGAAAATATATTGATATTTTATACAAAAATGGACTGCTTCTTATAATTTCAGAAAAACCCCTAAAAGTTAAGGTTTTTTATAATATTTTATTGAATAATCTCTTAGTTTACTTTGGATATAAGCATAAAGTTATTACAGAAGACACAACAAATTATCTCGAAGATATTGAAAAAGAGCTCACTAAATTTAGAAGGCTAAAAAGAGAAAATGAAATCAAGTATCAGCAGATTATTAATGAATTTGAGATTTCTTTTATCCATCATAGTCTAGCTTTAGAAGGAAATCCACTAACTCTTAATGAAACCAAAAGAATATTAAAAGACAAGATAATCCCCGCTAACCTGAAAAGTGAAGATATAGATGAAGTAAAAAATTATCAAAAGGCTCTTTTGCAAATGTTAAAAGACAGCCGCGATAAGAATCCTTTAACATTAGAAACTATCCTATATTACCATTTTTTGGCAATGGAGCATAACCCCAATATTGCCGGAAAAATAAGAAAAATTGAAGTCCACATTTTAGGAAATCCTAATTTTAAGATTACTAAGACAGAAAATATTGGAAAAGAGCTTGAGGAATTGATTAGAAAATACAATGACTTCATTAAAAAAGAAAAAGTGCCTCTTAAAGAGATATTGAATTTTGCAGTTTATTTTCACAACGAATTTCAGCATATTCATCCATTTGAAGATGGAAACAGCAGGACTACAAGATTAGTTACCTTTCATTTGCTCCAGTCAAAAGATATTCCTATTTTAGATATTCCTTTTGGGTTATTGGATGAATATCTTGGCTATACCAAGGCAGCAAGAGTCAGGGAAGATGCAAAACTCTTTTCAAATTTACAAAAAATAATTTTATTTAATTTAAAAAAAATAAATGAGAAGCTCAGTCAATAGAGAATCTGTCTTCTTGAGCAAATCAAGACACAGACAAAAATCACAGATTTTAGCTGATTTGTTCATGGTGAGACAAATCAGACGATGCTGGGAAAGTGGGTTTAAACTAAAGAAACTCCAAGAAGAAGTTGATCATAATTCTCTGGTCTCTTTTGCCTTGCTTCAGCACCTCTCACAAGTGAATCATTCATTCCATTCCATTCTGTTGGATTGTAATAAGAAAAATGATTTTTAGCAATCCAGGGGCAACCTCGTTGGGAAAAGTATGTCAATACTTCGAAATATGCTTTATCGCCTTCAGGATCTAAGGGATTCAAATTTATTACAGCCGCAAGTCCTGGACCAGAATGTGCTATTCCATTTACTTCTAATTCCCATTCTAATTCTGAAATTGGCCAGGTATCGCCAGCATATTCTACATCTTCAATAACAGTAGACATAATTAAAAAAATTCTTTTTTCTTTTTAACTATTATTGTTCTCTTCTTCCTTTCTTCTTCTATATTCTTCAAGCCTTTTCTTGTTGGTTTCACATTCTGGATTGAAGCAGAAAATCCATGGGCGCTTGCCCTTGCGGATTGAAAGAAGCATTGGAAAGCCACAATGCTCACAGGGTTTGTTCCCGTTTTTTATCAGGGAATTTGGCGGAAGAGAATAGGTGTTCTTGCATTCAGGATATGCGGAACAACCGATAAAAGAGCGGCCTATCTTTTTGGAATACATTATCTGCAGGTTTCCTTTTTTGCATTTTGAGCATTCGTTTAGCTTGTTGTCTTCCCTTTGCTGCTGCCATATCTTTCCCTGGGCTTCCATAAGCTCTTTGCCAATTTCTGTTTCTTCTTTCTTTAGTTGTGCAGAAATTTTGGTTATTGTCTCCTTGGCTTCCCAAATAACTTTTTTCTCTTTCCCAATATGATTCTTTTTTAACATCTGTATGGAATCCATCTCTTTTTCAAATTTTCTTGTTAATGCTTCATCAATTATTATTGGAGAGTGTTTTTCAAGCGTTTCAATAAGGGACATTCCTAATGGTGTTGCAGTTATGCTCTGTCCCTGAACGTAACCGCGCTGATAAAGTGTATCAAGTATTGATGCTCTTGTGGCCTTTGTGCCAAGATTTCTTTTTTCTAGCTCTGAAACAAGACTTGCAGGGGAAAAACGCTTTGGTGGCTGGGTTTCTTTTTCCTCGATTCTGGAATCTGCAATCTTAGCCTTTCCATTTATATCTGGCAGGTTTGCTTCTGGAATTTTAACAGGATAAATATTAAGCCAGCCTTTATTTGCAATTACAGAACCCTTTGTTGTGAAAATTAATTTGCTACCACCTCCTCCGATTATTTTATCCCCTTTTTTTCTATCTTTAACAATTTTTTCATCAGCATTCACTTCTGCCCGAATTGTTTTATTATCAATAATAGCATCTTCGCAGAATAGAGAGAGAAAGCGCTTCACAATTAAATCATAAATCTTTCTTTCATCTTCAGATAAGCCTTCAGGATGGTTCCCTGTCGGATAAATTGACGGATGTGCCTGGTCTGTCTTTTTTCCTTCAACAGGGAATTTTCTTTTGATGAGATTTTCGACGTTATATTGTTGTGTTAGTTTATTCAGAATCGAAAAATAGTTTATTGATGGGGGCAGTTTTTGGCTGGATGTTCTCGGGTAGGAAATTAAACCAGCAAGATAAAGACTTTGGGCAAGCTGAAGAGTTTTTCCTGGATTGATTCCAAAAAGCCTGTATGCTTCTGTTTGCAATGTTGTTAAATTAAATGGTGGATTTGGTTGAAGAGTCTGTTGTTTTTTTTCTGTGGAAACTGAAGCCAGCTGTCCCTTCAAGTTTTTGAATTTTTCCAGTTCTGTTTTCTTGAAAATATCTTTGTTATGTTGCAGTTGTATTTTTGGATTTTTAAGAACAATGAAAACCTGCCAATAAGGCTGCGGTTTGAAAAGGGAGATTTGACGCTCTTTCTGGACAATAAGATTAAGAGCAGGGCCTTGGACACGACCAATAGACATTACCTTGAATTTACCTGTTGATCTTATGGCGTTCATCAAAGCCCTTGAAAGATTTATTCCGTAAAACCAATCAAGATAATGCCTTGTTTCTCCCGCAATTGCCTGGCCCCAGTCAAGGCTCTTGTGTTTTGCATCATAGGAATCATTTAATTCTTTTTCAGTAAGAGTAGAGAATTTCATTCTGGCTGCGTCTTCCTGACCGGCAATAAATCTTACAACGTTTAGTCCTATGACTTCTCCTTCAATATCATAGTCTGTTGCAACTGTTATCTCGCCTGCGTTTTTCACTAGCGACGTAAGGACATCATAATATTTTTTGCTGAAATCCCCTTTTCTTACCATATAATTAGGAACCCATTTTATATCAAAAACAGGAATTCCGGAGCCATTCTGTTTTTGTGTTAATGTAAAAAGATGCCCGACAGCACATGCAACGACTATTTTTTTCCCTGTGTCTTGCCTTGTCAGTTCATAATAGGGTACAGAGCCAACGCTTCTTTGTATGGATTTTCCGAGGGCAGAAGAGATTTTCAATGCGGCCTGGGGCTTTTCTGTTATGATTAATTCATAACCTCCTGATTTTAATTTTGTCTTTGGAGGAGCATAATCTATTGCCTTTTTTATTATTTTTTTTGTTTTCTTTGGCTTACCCCTGACAGATTTTTTTCTAACTTTTCCTTTTTTCTTTGGTTCTTTGGAAATTATCTCTCCCTGCTTCTCAATTTTTGTAAGGGTGCTTGGCTCAATTGTTTTGTACTGCTTTTCAACGGCGTATTTTACATCTCTTTGCTCTACAGGGAAAAAATCTTCTGCTGAACTTTCCGCTCTTGTCTTTTTTTGCTTCTTTGGCATGTTTGTTTATGCTTTCCTTTGCTATTTTTTCTTAATAAATGTTCCTGAAATATACATTCCAAAACATTTAAAAGCACACCATCTATTGGGAGATATACAATAAAATACACATACCCAAGATGAAAGACAACTTTGACATCTTTTTTAGGAGAAAGCCGGCATTAATGCTGGTATCCTTGAAAAAGAACACACGAATGAGGTACGGCAGTATTTTAGCGAAAGAAGTGGACTGCACTTACAGCCATGCTGTGAAGATTTTGCAGACGCTTGAGGCTTTGAGCCTGGTTGACTTTGAAAAAAGAGGGCGGATAAAGGTCATAAAACTGACCAAGAAAGGCAAAGAAGTCGCAGACGCTATTGAGAACATCCAGAAACTTATAAGGTGATTAAGAATTCTGAATACTTACCGCCCGTAATGGTTTTGCTCTCTTATTTGTTAATGTTTTTTGGTTTTTTTCTTGTTTTTTATTATATTCTGTAATCTTATCTCAGCCTACCTGCCTTATTTTATCATAGAGCATACTTATGCAGACCCAATCTTTATTAACTAAAATGTTTATTTATTAACGTAAAAAGATGGTTCTGCAATACAAAAGAAAAAGCGAATCCAGATGGAAAAAATATCCCGGGAAAGATAAGATTAAAGGCAGAGTTAGCAGTTATGAGTTTAGGCTATTAAATGAATCTAGAACAAAAGTAATTGTTCCAGCAGGACCTTATAGCAAGGTTCTAAAGAGATTCAGACAAATAGAATTCTTTAAGCATAGATGAAAATGGCCCCGGTGGGATTTGAACCCACGACACCTGGATGTCTCCAAATTGACATCATCTAGTTAAGAGTTTCACAGTTGTTCAATCTCTCTCGTGTTTGCTTCAACTCCAGTGCTCTAACCAGACTGAGCTACGGAGCCATTGATTATTTAAAAAAGCCCCACATTAAAAACATTTCTATGAAAGTTCTTTGTTTAATTTCATATAAGCAGATAAAAGTATCCTATATTATTAAATTTTTAGAATTTATCTATATTCACGCCAGGTGTGCTCGCATTTCGTGCATTTGAAAAACTTTGTTTCTGCTTCATCTGTTGACCTTGTCTGCAGAGTCCAGAAAAATGCCTTTTTGTTCTTGCATTTTTCACATGCCTTTTCCAAATCAATTATAGGGTAAACTTCAAGATCTTTCTCTTTTACAACAGCAACTTCTTTTTTTGTTTCCAATTTTTCAGAAGTTTTTATCTTTGTTCTTGATTTGGCAGAATAACCGCAACGGGCACAGCCATCATTTTTCTTTTTCTGAACAAGAACAGAGCCGCACTTAGGGCAGAATTCCATTTTTGGATTTAGTTAAAGTTTATTTAAATAGTTTACCCCTCCCATTATTCCTTTATAAGATATTAATTTACTCTACTAAAATTATTATAACAAGAAGTGAACAAATTTGTTTATGAAGGGATATCAGTTCTCGTGACACAACCCTCTTTCTTCTTGGGGTTTTTTCCAGTCATAAAAGACAAGCTTAACCCAGCCTAGATAAGGAGCCAGTTTAAATGCAGCCCTGCCGACAAGCATATCTTCTGTTATCTGGTTTTCAAAAGACAACTGGCCGTTGTTATTGTCCCCTATTGTGGAAAATGTTTTTTCTCCATTAGGCAAATCTCTTATATTGACTATTCTGTGTATTATCGGATTTCTTTGGTTTGCATTGAAAATTATTATGTCCCCCTCCTCAAGTTTGTCGGGGTTTGCTCTGATTATAAAGAGTATGTCTCCTTTATTGAATCCGTTTTTCATCTGAAAATCGCGGAAATCAAGTTCATTTATTGTGAACGCTGCATATTTGTCCTCATGATTTTCCCACCAGGCAGTAAAATTACTGAATAGATTTCCCTGGTGATACATGCTGCACGATTCAACGATTGCCAAAGGCAAGCTTGTTCCTGTTACGAGGCTTAAGCCTGGAAAGAAAATGAATTTTATGAATATAAAAAGAAAGACCAATGAGAAAACCCACCCTTTAAAACTATCATCCTTCCAAAGGAGAAACCAAAATTTATCCCAATAATACTTGAACCCCTTTTTTAAGGCCATCGTATAATAAAAATTTAAAGAGTTTTAAATGTTGCCAATTTTTTATTTCACATAAATATTTTTAAAGTAGGGCAATCATAAATGCAAATGGATAAAAAAGAAAAGATTAAAATGGCAATAATCGCAGGAGCTGCAACTGCATTCGAATATAAAGAGAGCCATCCTAATGCTTCTGAGTCAAATGTAATGACTTATGTGACAAAGAGAATGGCAAAAATAATTCGTGATTTGGAATCTGGTTGATTTCTGGTGTCCTTAAGATTTATAAATGGTTGGTTTATCTGGGTTTTATGGATATTTCACCAAAAAGAAGACATGAAGATAGAAAAGTTATACCTCTTCCTGGAACTAAAGAAGAAGTTTTTCTAGAAGATTGTGTGCGTTGTTATCAACCCACAGGGGTTTTTAGCAATGTTCCTATAAGTGAGAGGGAGCATTATGTTCGTGGAGCTGGACAATTTCATGAGATATGTTTTCGGCAAGATTATACTCTAGGGAGCACAAGGGATTCTTATGCTGCAAAAGAAAGAAAAACCGTGTTAGTTGTTGATAAGGGGATTCTGACAGAAGAAGAACGAAAACACCTTTCTAGTAAGCTTTATGGTTCTGGAACTTAAGGTGCAAAGCCGAAATCACCGAAATATTTAAATAGTGTATCTTCTGTGTGTATACACTGAAGTGTATACCACCTCTTTTCGACCCAGCCGTGTCCAAAAGACACGGTTGTTCAAAATTAACAAAGACAAGAAAAAAACAGATAAGATGGAATATAAATTTCAATCAAATAAAGATCATCTAAGACGTGAAGTCAGATATGGAGCAACAGAAGAAAATTATAATCAAGGGTCAAGATCGTACGACCGTATCAGATATAATGTACTTCCAATGTTCCAAGGGAGTTATGAAATAAAATAAAAAACGAAAAAATGGCAGATATTTTTGATAACACAATACTTTGCAAACATTGCAACACAAGAATGCAAAGAGCAAAAGTAGCCAAGAACGGATTTCTTCTAAGAGCTGTTGTTTGCGGAAGATGCGGTGATAGGATTATCCATCCTTCAGATGAAGCAGAATATAACAAGTTCAGAAATTTAAGAAACAAGGAATTTCACGTGAAGATGAGACTAGTAGGAAACAGTTATGCGGTCTCTATTCCAAAAGAGATTGTTTCATTCATAAGAGAGCAGGAAAACATAATGAACGATATGGTAAAACTTTGCTTTGAGGATTTTGGAAGGCTTAGCTTGAGATTCAATGGGGAGGAAAAAATCCCGGAAACTTTACAAAAAGAAAAGAACAGAGAAAATCGTCCAAGCGCAGCGAATTTAAAGGAGAAAATTGTGAAATGAAATTTGTATTAGAAATCACTGAAAAAGAAAAGAATGCAATAAAACAGGCAGGAAAAGAGGTAAAGAATGCGTTCAAAAAAATAGCTGATAGCTTTGAAATAAAAGTAGTTAAAAATAAAAGATAAAATGGTTGAAAAAAAACCAGAAGTTCAGTTAAAGGTTGTTGAAGCACAACAAGATGATGCATATAAAGGAATTGCCAGGGTAGATGGGGATGTGATGCGTGAATTAGGAATTAAAAGAGGAGATGTTATTCTTATAAAAGGCAGCAGGGAGACAGTTGCGATTGTCGATAGGGCATACCCGGCAGATGTTGGCGAAGGAATCATAAGAATTGACGGTATATTAAGAAGAAATGCAAAAACAGGAATAGGGGAAATTGTCAAGATTTCTAAGGCAGAAATAAAAGAAGCAAAAAAAGTAGTCATTGCGCCCGCACAAAAAAACATAATGGTCCAGGCAGAACCGGAAAATCTGAGAAGGGGCTTGCTTGGAAGAGCCATAGTTAAAGGAGACCTTGTTGTTCTTGGCGGAGTTCAAAGGAGAAGAGATTTGCTGTCTGACGAATTTGGCGGCGACCTAGGAGATATGCTTGGAGACATGTTTGGGGGAATGGGATTTGGACAAATGGGTGGATTGACCCAAATAAAATTCTTGATAGTAAGCACAAATCCAAGCCAGCCTGTTGTAATAACAGAGAACACACAGGTTACTCTGAATCCGAAAGCAGTTGAAATAACAGAAGAAAACATCCCGGAAATTACATATGAAGATATTGGGGGATTAAGTGAAGAAATAAAAAAGATAAGAGAAATGGTGGAAATACCATTGAAACATCCAGAAATATTTGCAAGGCTTGGAGTAGAGCCGCCAAAAGGAGTTTTGCTTCATGGTGCTCCAGGAACAGGAAAAACTCTTTTGGCTAAGGCGGTTGCAAATGAATCAGAGGCAAACTTCATGCTGCTAAACGGCCCGGAGACAATGTCAAAGTTCTATGGAGAATCAGAAAAAAAGATAAGAGACCTTTTTGAAGAAGCTGAAAAAACAGCGCCTACAATAATTTTTATTGATGAAATAGATGCTATTGCTCCAAAAAGAGAAGATGTTTCCGGAGAAGTCGAAAGAAGAGTTGTAAGTCAGTTATTAACAATGATGGATGGTCTTAAATCCCGTGGCAAGGTAATTGTTATCGGGGCAACAAACAGGGTTAATTCTATCGATCCTGCCTTGCGAAGGCCGGGAAGATTTGACCGGGAAATAGAAATAAGTGTTCCTGATAAACAAGGAAGGCTTTCAATTTTGAAAATACATAGTCGGGGAATGCCCCTCATGAAAGATGTTAATCTTGAAGACATGGCATCTGTGACACACGGTTTTGTCGGTGCTGACCTGGAGGCTTTGTGCAAAGAAGCTGCAATGAATGTCTTAAGAAAAATTCTTCCAAAGATAAATCTTGATGCAGAAGAGCCGATTTCCCAGGAAGTTCTTCAGAAACTAGTAATAAGGCATGTTGATTTCACAGATGCTTTGAAGACAGTAAGACCGAGCGCTATGCGTGAAGTTCTTGTCGAAACTCCTAATATTTCATGGGATGATGTTGGAAGCCTGGAATCAGTCAAGCAAGAATTAAGAGAAGCTGTTGAATGGCCATTAAAATTTCCAGATACATTTAAGAGAATGGGGATAAGACCGTCCCGGGGGATTTTGCTTTACGGACCGCCTGGAACAGGGAAGACATTGCTTGCCAAGGCAGTAGCAAAAGAATCAGAGGCAAATTTCATTCAGGTCAAGGGTCCAAGCTTGTTGAGCATGTGGGTGGGCGAGTCGGAGAAGGGAATGAGGAAAATTTTTGAAAGAGCAAAACAGGTATCTCCGTGCATTGTTTTCTTTGACGAAATTGATGCCCTCGCAGGCAAGCGTGGTGTGGAAGCAGGAACAAAGGTTACAGAGCGTGTTTTAAACCAGATGCTTGCAGAAATGGATGGTTTGGAGGATATGAATGATGTTCTTGTTATAGGAGCAACAAACAGGCCAGATATGCTTGATCCGGCTCTGTTAAGGCCCGGAAGATTTGACAAAATACTTCTTGTCGGAGCACCAGAAGATGACGGAAGGCTGCAGATACTTAAGATACATACAAAAAAAATGCCACTTGCAAAATCTGTTAATCTAAATGACATTGCTAAAAAGACAATTGGTTATACAGGAGCAGATTTAGAATCACTTGTAAGAGAAGCAGCATTAATTGCATTACGAGAAAATAAAGAAGCAAAAGCAGTTGAAGCAAAGCATTTTAACGAGGCATTGAAGAGAGTCAGACCGAGTGTAAGCAAGCCACTTCTTGAAGTCTATAAGAAGATAGAGGACACCTTCCTGAAGACAGTAAAGACAGCTATTCCCATGGAGAACAGTTATCTGGGATAAATTGAAAACTGTTCTTTAAGGTTAACTTTGATGGATTAAGATTATCGTCGGGAATTTTCTGTAAATTGTTAAAGTCATCTAATTTTATCACCTTTTTACCTAACGCAACCTTAAAAACAAGCATTTAAATAGCTTTTTTTGGAAGAATAATTAATGGTACAAAGCAGAAGAACTATTTTATTTGCAGATGACGATGAAGGAGTAAGGAATTCATTCGGACGTTATTTGAGAAAATTTTTTAATGATTATAATCTGGAGATCTTACATGAAGGAAACTCTCTTGAAGGAAGATTAACAGCAGATGTTAGTGATGTGGCATTAGTTGTCTTGGACCATAATATGCCCCCCGGAAAAACAGGCGGCGAGATAGTAAAACAATATGCTAGAAGATTAAAGGACATTCCTTTCATTTTATATTATGCAGGGGGAGTTGAAATAGGAGAAGAAGCCAGACAAGATGGCGCTTTTGCGCATGTATCAAAATTAGAAGAAACAAAAACTTTGCTTGAAATCATGGGAGATGCTTTGGCATATTTCAATACAGAAAGCCATCTTTCTATGCCGTCGTCACGGTGACTTTATCTTTTTCTATGAGGATTGTTTGTTCTGCCTGGCTGACTTTAGAGCCAGAAACTTCAACAAGCTGTTTGAAATGATGAAGATTTCCATTTGCCTCAAGCTCTCGCAATGCTAATGTTGAATTTAATCCTAACTTTTTTATTAACCATCTTGAGCAGAATGGTAATGTATTATATTCACTTTCTATGAAAGATAACGTTTGCCGTGCTAATTCACTTCTCGGTTTTTTAGTATTTCTCAATCCATAGATTCCAGAGGGGCGACCATCACGGACTCTGCCGTTGCCTGTTGTTGAGAAAGGTTCTATTGCATACAGGCCTTTTTTCAAGATAATGTTCCGGCTGTCATTAACGTTTGGTATTGTAACTCCGGCGTGCAATTCATATTGCTCCATGCTGTGCCCTGAAAGATTTATTATAGGGGAGAAACCATGAGATTCTATTGTATCTTGAATTGTTTTTCCTATTTCACTAGCAGAGATATCTTCTTTTACAATTCCAAGAGAATTTTCTAGAGCTTTTTCTGAAGCTAATATGAGTTTTTTATTTTCCTCGCTGTCTTCTAAATCAACAGAAAATGCATTATCAGCTGTCCAACCCTCAACATGAACTCCGAAATCAACCTTAAGCAAGCCGTGAGCAATCCTTGTATCTTCGTGGCTGGGAGTATCATGCGCTGCGATTTCATTTATTGAAAGGTTGCAAGGAAATGCCGGTTTGCCGCCAAGCTCGGAAATCTTTGATTCTATTTTCTCAGCTATTTCTAATAAGGAGACATTTTTTGCGACGATTGTTCTTGCATACGCTTTTACCTCTGACGCAATTTTTCCTGCCCTCAGAATTTTTTCTTTGTCCATGATTTAGGAGAGAAAGTTGTTTTTTAAAATGTTTGTTAGAGAAGAAAGGGTCATTATACATATTCTAAAAAATCATCCCGCGAAATTTGAACATCTTTTCTTAGGATTTTATTTAGCAATCCACGGTCTAGTTTTCTTCCGGGATGATTTGGTACAACTGTTGTTCTTCCATCATCGTGCCTTAAGAATACATGGCTTCCTTCCTGTCTGATAACCTTAAATCCAATCCGAGATAAAATTTTCATTAATTCAACAGCAGTAAGCTGCGGAAGTTTATCCATTTAAACCTCTAACTTCTTAATACCGATAAATTTCTCTCTAACTTTCTTCTGCCCTATTACACTTAAATACAATGAAATAGCTTCTTTAGTATTAGAAAGCAATTCTTCCATTGTCTTGCCCTGTGTATGACATCCCGGCAACTCAACCACTTCTGATATCAAATAACCATCCTCACCCTTTTCTATTATAATGTTAAATTCTGCCATGGTGAATTTAATTTCTAGAATTATATAAGCCTTTCTATTATTATCTAATCTTGAAAACAGCAGTCACAGATGCAGAAATTTGTTGCTCTGAAGGAACAATGCTTACTGCAGCTTCTCTTACTTCTGCAGCCCCTGATGCCGTGGAAGCATCATATGCAAGCCATGGAACATAGCCATAGTCGTTTATTGTTACAGAAACAAGCGAGCCGAGATTTTTGTCCAGGCCTTCTGCAACTCCCTCTGCTTTTGCAGTTGCATCTTGAGCAGCAAGCTTCATTGCCTCTGTTTTGTATGTGCTCTGGCTTTCAGAACTTAATTCGAAATTGACATAACTTATCCCTGCGCCAGAATCAATGCCAGAATCAATAATATCTCCTATTCTTTCTGAAGCATCTGCTGGAAGTTCTACTTTTAATGAGTGAATTGCCCTGTAGCCCTTTATTGTGTTTGTCTGGTAATTATATTCGGGATAAACATTGAAACTTTGCGTCTTGATGTCTTCTCTTTCAAATCCCTTGGCAATTAATGAATTAATGAGGGTATTGACTATATCTGAATTTCTGTCTGAAGCTTCATTGCTTGTTGCTCCCTGCGTGTCAACAGAGAAATAAATTCCAACCAAGTCGGGAAAAGCTTCTACAGTGGAAACCCCGGTCACACTTATTGTATTCTGTGAGCCCCCAGAATTAACTGCTAAAACCATGATTATAATGCCTATAACAACAATTCCTGTTATCTGAACAGACTTATCCATTTTCATATTAAAAGGAAATTCTTTGTATTTATAAATTTTGGCTGGAACAGGGGAGACTATTGGTTTATTATCTTATCTTTGTTTTTATTGCAGAATTAACTTAATTTTATCAAGGATTTCCTTTCTTGTCTTTAAGTTTTTTATTTCTCCGATTTTTCTGTGAATCAGGCCTTTATGCAGAGTAAATATCATATCCACATAAATAAATGAATTAAAGCGTATGTCTCCTCTGCAGTCTCCTTGGGAAAGGAATATTTCATATTTTTGAAGATTTCTGCGTTTTGTTGTTATCTGACAAAGAATTGAGTTGTCTCCATCCAGAGAACAAATAACCAAAGCAGGTCTTCTTTTTGTTCTTTTTAAATTGCTAAATGGAAAATCAACGAGAACAATATCAAATCTTTTTAACATTATTGCAGATAGGCAAATGCCTCTTCATCCTCTTTTGATGCCCACGATTCAGCAAGCAATCTTTCATCTCCAAGAAATCTTGCATTTTCCCAATCATTTTTGCTTATTTGCTCCATTTCTTCGATTCTCTTTTCAATAATCTTTCTGACAAAATCACTCCATTTTATCTCAGAGAATTTCTTCATTTTTCTATATACTCCATCATCAATTGAAAGTGTTACATTTGTCATGATAAAGTAAGTGACGTCACTTATTTAAATCTTTCTGCTAAAAGGCAGATAATTATTTTCTACCAAAAACCAAACCAGCGATACCAATAACAAAAAAAGTAATTCCAAGAAGCCCTTGTGTTGTTCCTGTCAGATTGGATATGGTGTTTCCTGTTGCTGTAAGAGAATAAATGCTAAGGGCAATGCCTGCAATAGAGGAGAGGATGAAGATTGCTGTTTTTCCTTCTAGGCCGCTCCGAGAATGTTGTCTTTCTTTTTCTCTCTTTTTTATGAGCATTTTTATATATAAGAGGTCATGATCATCTAGGACATATTTAGCCTCCCTGGCTTCTTCAGCTCTCCTTAGTAATCTTGGAAGAATCCTTGTTCCCTTTCCCAGTTTTGAATATAACCTAGCACTAAGCATAAAATGATGGGGGTTTAAAGAATTCATCAGATGATGTGCAACCGCCTGTATTTCAGCCCTATATTCACCAATTTCTTTTCCAGACACTTTTTTATCCTTATCTTCAGTTTTCCATGAAGGTATATTACCCCTATATGGGGGGCCAGTATTTTTAGATGCATAATTTTCTCCGAAAATTTCTTTTATGGCTTGTTCATCCAGTTCCCCCCTTGTGGCTCTACCAAGAAAATAGTGCGCTTCATCTATTTCAGGGGATATAAAATGTCTTTCAGCAATTCCCTCCCCTTTTTCCCTATAATGCTCTCTTGCCTTTCTAAAGCGAGACTTTCTTGTACGTTCTTTATCTGCATATCCCGCACCCATCCCTTTTTCTTCCCTTGCCTGCTGATTTTCTTGCCTTAATCTTTCAAGCCTGCCTAAATAACCTTCAGCATCACCCATTTTCTTAATATGTTTTTCTCCTTTTTATTCTTTTCTTTATTTTTCTTCTCTTTTTAATCCCAGAAAGAATAAATGTCAATGACGAGATAAATAAGGCGATTATTAACGGAAACATTTGGTTGAAGTTTCCTCTACCTACAATAATACCTCCCGTTATTACTGAAGAGCTGAGCCCAATCGAGATTAAAATTCCAGAAATTCCGATGGCTAAAAGAGCTTCTTTTTGTGTTTCTGTTGGCTCTTCTTGGACTTCTGCCTCGCCAGCAGCTAGTTCAAGATTGCTCGGTTTTGTTTTTAATTGCCTTAAAATATCATTAACTTTTGTTAATTCTCCTTCAAGATACTTGACTTTTGCATCTCTTTCTCCCATTGCTCCTTCGAGTTTATCCCGATAATCCTCTAAAACTCCCAATCTTTCCTTGTAGCCTGCATTTTCATCTTTTAATATGGCTATCTGCCTGTCTGTCAGATATTTTGACATACCCCCCAAAGCATATTTTCCTGCACCATATGTTCCGCCAGCTATTGTTCCGCTAGCCACGGGATGATGATAAGCCATTCTTACCAAAGAACTAAGAAATCCACGTCTTGTAACTTGTGGTGTTGGTGCCTGTCTTCCTACGAAGGGAATGAATTTTCTTACTCCATTATAAGCGCCTTTAACTCTCTGAGAAGTTCCTATGATGCCATCAACTACTGGTTTTATAGTATAGCCAAATGCCTTTCCAACTAAGTAACCTCCTGCTCCCCAGAGTGCTGCACCAGCAGCTACTTTTGCTGCATATTTTAAGATAGTCCTTCTTGTATGTTTTCTTTTATTCTTTTTTCTTGTTTCTTCGGGAACAGCCCGGTGTATCCCTGCAACTTCGAGATCTCTTTTATTAGCCATAGATTTTACACTTGCATATAACAAAAAACTAACTTTAAATATATTTATACTATTTGGATTATAGGATCTTAACCTCTTTATCTTAATCTCCTGTTTTTCGGAATGAAATTTCCTATTTTTTCCTCTGAAGCTTTTCCTGTTCCGAGAAAGTCAGAGCCGTGTTTCATTATTAAGAACTCGCGCTTTCCTGTTTTTATCGGAAGCTCTCTACCCATCATCCACTCTTCTGCATCTTTTTGGCTTAATTCAAAAATATTCTTCTTTAATTGTCCCGAGAGTATCTGGGAGCCCTCTATGCTTAATCTTATTGAATTTCCGATTATTTTTCCCAAATAAATTCCCATACGTTCTATGAATGCGCATTTTTCTAGTTGCCCAATTTCTTCTTTAGAGAAATCTCCTGTAAATAGGAAAAGCCGCTCTTCTCCCCTCTGTATAATTAAGCCAGGAATGTGTTCAATGCCGAATTGTTCGTTAAGTTTTTTTTCTATTTCTGCTTTTTCCTGTTTGTTGAGTATCTTTATGTGGGTCATTCTTCTTGTAAAAATTAAAATATTTCTTTTTGTTTATGGCTGTTTAGAGAAACGTGTATTTCCCCTGTTGATGGTTTCACATTAAAAAAACTGAGACTTATTAATTCTTTTATTGCGCGCTTATGTTCTCTTGTTCCTCTTAGATAATCAGGCAGAGATTTTTGCAAATTCTTCATTTCAGTATGCCTGCCGCTCCAGATGTTAAGGTTGACTAGTTTTCTTAGAAATATCTTCATTATTGCTCTCTGCAAATCCATTTAAAATTTAATGATTGCTGCTTAATAAAATCTTTGGAACACTAACGTTTCAAAAACGGAACATTTATAAATCCAAGATTTTTATAGAATCTATGGAAACATTATTCAGACAAGCATTGGGGGATAATCCTAAAATAAGAGTATTAGAATTTTTAATAGAAGGAAGAGAATTGGATTACAGTATAAGCGACATTGCAGAAGGGGCTGAAATTGGAAGAACAACATTATTTAGGATTTTTGATGATTTGGTCAAAAGCGGAATTATTGTTCCAACAAGACAGATAGGAAATGCGAAGTTATTCAAGATCAACAAAAACAACCCCTTTGTCAAGAAGATGATTGAGCTCTTTGACGAAGTTATTATGGATAAGAAAAGAGTGGTGGCTTAAATATTCATTTCTGCTTTTTCCTTTTGATTTAAGATTTTTATGTAGGTTATCTTTTATATCCAAACATCTTATTATAGGTTGGATGATCTATTATATTTAATACAAACAAAAATATTTCTATTTTTGTTCCTTCAATTATATAAAGCATTCTCCAAAAATTAGAAAGCTCCACCCTATAAAGATTTTTTATCCCCTGTCTTTTCAATTCTTTAGGCATTAACTCTTTTTTTATGGGGTCTCCATATTGCGGGTTATCTTTTAATATGCTTTTCATTCTTTCAATTGATCTTAGAAGAGATTGGGTTTCCTTATCATTTCTTTTTTTAAGTTCAAGAAAGCAATCTTTTGCTTGTCCTTTAAAAAATATCCTTACTTCTTTTCCAAAAAACATTTTATATTTCTAATGAACCTTTAAGCATTTTTTTGAGGTGTTCTGGTTCTGAATAAATCCACTGAATCCCTCTTGGACCATAAATAATTTTTCCGCTTCTCCATAGATATTCAAAAATTATCATTAAGGTTTGGTGCATGACTTTTCTTGGGAGATTTTTCTTTACTTCCGAAATTTTAATTGGCATATCCCTATGTTTTTTTAGAAAATCTTCGACCATAAAAACAGTGCTAAGGTTGGGATATCTCTTTCCCCTTTCAATAAAACTTTCTCTGTCAATTTTTATTTTTGCTTGCATTTTATCTTTATATTTATTATTTATCAATTGATGTTTAATAGGTATTAATATTTATAAATCTTTAGGTTTATCTTCTGTTCCACCCCACAAATTTTCAAATTGGTTTATCTCACCTGGCTTATGAAATCTTAATTTCATTTCACCCTCCTAAACTTCGCAATAAAAAACCCTTCTGTGTTGTTGTCTTGAGGGTAAATTCTGCAGGATTTTTCAATATTTTTATTATATTTCTGTCCATCCCACTCTGTTAATCCTAATCTACATTTTATAGGTAAGTTAATACTTTCAATTTTTATATTATTAAAATTATTCAGCGTAAAATCAACGACTTCTTCGTTTTCCTCTGGTGCGTGAGTGCAAGTGCTGTAAACAAGTTCACCGCCTGGCTTAAGGATTTCGAGGGCAGAGGCAACAAGAGCTTTTTGTAGTCTTGAAAGAGTTTTTATGGTTTTAGGATTCCACATTTTGTAAGTTTTTGGAGAGCTTCTTAAGGTTCCTTCTCCAGAACAAGGAGCATCAACAAGAATCTTATCAAATAAAAAGCCAGTATCTTTCAGCTTTTTACAAAGAGCGATTCCGTCTTTTTTAGTTATTATCACATTGGTTGCACCGCAGCGTTCAAGATTTGATGCCAGGATTTTAAGTCTTTTGAGGGAAACATCATTTGCGATTATTGTTCCTGTGTTTTTCATTGCTGCAGCTATTTGTGTTGTTTTGCTTCCTGGAGAAGCAGCAAGATCTAGGATTGTTTCTCCAGGCATTGGTTTGAGGGCAAGAATAGGAAGCATGCTTGCTATTTCCTGGATGTAATAATATCCGAGAAGATGTTCTAAACTTCTTCCTAGTTCTCCCGGTCCTAATTCTATAATCTTATTTTCATCACCTCTTTTTCCAACCACATTTAATTTAGCATAACTGTTTTTATCATTAACATCATTTTTATCATCTGAATCTTTCCCAGTAAATTTTCCTTTAATTATCATGATTTCAGGATAATCTTCAAAAGGTTGCTCAATAATCCATTCCTTTTTTGTTAATCTTTCTCTTAAATTATCTGGAGAAATCTTTATGTTATTGCAACGGATAGAATTCACAATTGGCTTTTTCAATATTTCAAGATAAGAGTCAATATCTTTTCCAAGCAACTTTTTCATTCTTTCTAGAAAAAGTGGTTTTATCTCAGGAGTTTTCATTACATAATTAAAGAAAAAGGCTTTAAGGGTTTTTTGTTGGGTTTTATTCTGCTTGCTAGGTCCGTACACAAGTCCTCGATCTTGTTAGCTATATATCCTAGGTTCCAACAGGCTCTTATCCCGTAGCTTTTTCCGAGATCTTCAATATTAAGATAGCTTGTTTTTCCATATCCCACATATTCACCCACCATAGAATCTAATAATTCTTTTCCATCTAGTCCATTTTCTGCTATTCCTGCTCTGACCAATCTAAGGGCAGCTTCTGATTTAGGAATCTCGTCCCACATAGGAAAAAATCCAAGCAAAGCCCTCTTTATCTTTGTGCCGTTTGCAAGAGGTTCTAGGTTATCTTTTACTGCATCCTTGCTAATCTCAGCTTCCATAAACTAATTGCTTTTTTTTTATTTATAAATCTTTCTTACTTGAAATCTCCTAATTTTGTCTGCTTTTTTCCGCTAAAAATCTCCCTGACTTCTATTCCAAAAACCTGGAATATATTTTCAACAGCAGGCAAGATTTGTCTGTTAAGATAATATTCAATATTGTATTCTCCTTTTTCCTCTGGAAGTTTGACTTTTTCACGAACAAGGGATTTCTTTTCCCGTGTTTCTGCAACGAAATACTCTATAAGGTTAGCTCCACTTATAGGAATTCCAAGAGCTTTCATTTTTTTTGCAGCTATGACATGCGGAGAAATAGCCTTGTAATCTTCAATTGGCTTCTGCAGCATTGTTCTTATTGTAATCTCATCTCTGGCTATTTCTCTTTGTTTTACTTTTTTCACAATTTCTTTTAGGTATTTTAGGGCCTGGATTTCATTTCCATCTTTAAGAATGAGCCTTATAATTTTATTCTGCAATTCTCGGGCAAGATGACACCAATCTCTTCTTACTGTTTCAAATCCCCTAATCTTCAGCTTGCCATCTTTTCCAATTAAGGCATATTTTTTCTTTGCCCCGATTGTTCCTGTGCGGCGGGTTACCCACAAGCCACGGGTAAAAAAATCCTCAAGCTCTAACTGCATTATTCCAGGCAGCTCTGAATTTAATTTTTCAAGGAGTTTTTTGATATCAGCCTCTGTCTTATTGTTCATCAAAAAAGCAACAGAATCTGTATCTCCGAAAATAACTTTATGGCCTGCTTTTTCAACTTTTTCAATTGTTTCCTTGTTGTATTTCCTCACAAAAGCGAGAATGGATGCAGAAGCTTCGTGACTGTAGTACCTTGCCCCGAAAAATGCAACATATCCGTGGGCAGATGCAGAAAGTAATTTGAAAGCGTTACTTCTTGCCTTGGTGGTGATGTTTGGATTTTTCTTATAATCTTCTTTTGCTTTTTTTCTCAATTCAAATATTTCCTTCATCAATTCAGGGAAAAATCCTGGCTTTTTTGAGAAATAGTATTTAACTTTCTTGCCTTTTTCTGTTATTTCAGGGGATTCATATGAATTTTTTTCTTTTTTCTTAAGAAAAGTTGATTTTGATAGATTATGAGTTACGATTATGCTTGTATGCATAGATGTAAAATCAAACATTGCAATATTTTCATACAGCCCAGGGGTCGGCTCAAAAACAAATGCACCTTCAACCCTTACATTTCGCCTTTCTCCTATTTCTTCGTATTTTGGTCTTCTCTCCGGAATTTCATTAAATTTATCCAGGTTATGCAGGATATATGATTCTGTGTACCTTGATAGACCTGCTCTTGAAAGATCGAAAACAGGTTCTTGGATGACTCTCACAAATTCTTGCATATCTGGCCAAAATTTTTGAAAAAGACCATATGTAAGAACAGAATCATGAAGATTATATTCAAAATAATCATCCCATTCTTCTTTTTTTATTTTTGATGAATGTTTGAATTTAAAATCTTTTTTTGAATCTCCAAGAAACTCGCGGGATACTTCGTTGAGAGAAAGAGTCTCTGATTGCATATACTGTGCATATGCTGTTTGTATAAATTTCATTAAATCAATATGAACGATTCCTGAGATTTTTCCTGTTCCAAGACCCTTGCCAGCACCGGCACGGAAAAATCTTGGCTGGCTGTCATCCAAACCGAGATTTAAGGGAATCTTTAGGTGAGTTGCCCTTGCTTTAAGATAAGGCAAGTCAAAACCATCTGAAAAATAACCCACCAGAAAATCAGGAGAAACCTTTCGTACATGGTGAACAAATCTTTCTAATAATTCAGCTTCATCTTTAACAACTTCGACATAATCTAATTTTTTATGTGGTTTTTTAAAGGTGATGACTTTTTTGAAATTTTCTCCGACAAGAGAAACCATCAGAATTTCACCTTTCCCAATCTGAAATTCATCAGATTCGATGTCATATGCAAGAATTTTTGGCGCGAAACCAGGTTCTTTTATATCATCTACAATTTTCTTATGTTTTTGAAGACGTATTGTTAAATCAGAATCTAAATTTTGATCTATGCCACCAAATTCTCCGGAGTTATCCAAAACATCTCCTTCTATTTTATACCACTGCAAGGGAGAAATTCCTGATTCAACTATATAATGTGTAACAAAGCCAAGGTCGTAACCTCTTCTGTTCTCTATTCCGGGTAAGACGAGACGATCTGCAATATCGTGAAGGTCTTTATAGTTTGTTGCAAAGATTTTCAAAGCCTGTACTTTTTTTCCAAGAAAGTTTTTATCATGAAGTTCTACTTTTTCTACATTGGTTTGTCTTCCCTTTATATCCAGTCTTATTTCTTTGATTTCTTCAATGAGGTTTTTTATCTTTTTTTCATTCAACTTATCTGAAAGAATAGCCCAAAGATAAATAGGGCAGGAATCAATTACGCAAACTCGCTTTCCTTGCTTATCTCGTCCTATAATCCTGGCATAATTTCTTCCTTCAAAGTCAAAATAATCATAATCTATTGGAGTAAAATCTGTTGTAATCATTGGGTTTTTGAAGTGTTTGAGTTATTTAAAGTTTGATATAGTAAGATTTAAATACTATTTGTTAGTAGTTACAATATGGGAAAAGAAGATTATTACAGTCCTTTTAGAGCAGATCCTGAAACTAGTCGGAAAATTATAGAATACTGGGAAAGGGAGAGACGAAGGAATTTACTAGAAGAAAGACTCTCACGTGCTGGCCATGCCGGTTCTGAACAAGGAAAAAAGATATCTATTCATTTAGCAGAAATAGCTATTCCGAAACTTTTAGGAGAAGAAAGAGGAGTTATCCCTCATGAAGAGCTTTTGCGTGTATTTGGAGAATTGGAAAGGGCAGGGTATGCCCCGGATGAACCACCAGTGCCAGACATTCATGAAATGGATAGAAGAGCACTTGCTGCTTATTTTATCAGGGTTGTCCGACCAGAAATAGGATTAAAGGCAATGGCCTATGATCCAGATGCTTGCAAAGAGATAATGGCTAAGAGTTCAAGACATAAAAGATAACTATTTATATTTATTTTACAATTTATTTTCATGGGATTAAACATCAAAGACATCATACCTAGAAAAGAAATAGAGATTTCAGGACTTAAGGATAAACTTGTTTTTGTGGACGCCTATAACATGCTTTACCAGTTTCTTTCTACTATAAGACAACCAGATGGAACTCCCTTAATGGACAACAAACGAAGAGTAACAAGCCATCTTTCAGGCATTTTTTACAGGAACGTTAATCTGCTTTCAGACGGAATAAAGCTAGTTTATGTCTTTGACGGAAAGCCGCCTGAGCAAAAAGGAAAAACGCACGAGATACGTTCTGAAGGAAGAGAAACAGCACGGGGCAGATATGAGGAAGCAAAACAAGCAGAGGATTTGGAGGCAATGAAACGCTACTCCAGCCAACTGATAAAACTCAATGATGAAATGCTTGATGAAAGTAAAGAGCTTTTAGAGGCAATGGGAATTGCTGTTGTTCAGGCACCGGGAGAAGGAGAAGCAGAGGCGGCATATTTGTCAAAAGTAAAAGAGAGTTATGGTGTTGTAAGCCAGGATTATGATTCTTTATTGTTTGGCGCAACAAGACTAATAAGAAATCTTGGTTTGGCAAGAAAAAGAAAAACAATTTCCGGCTGGATAGAAATAAAACCAGAGCTTATTGACCTGCACCAGGTTCTGAATCTTTTGGAAATAAACTTAGACCAATTAATTTGCCTTGGAATTTTAGTTGGAACAGATTACAATCCAAGGGGGATTCCGGGAATTGGGCAAAAACGTGCCTTAGATATTGTAAAAAAATACAAGCAGCCAGTTCTTATTTTTAAGAGTGTTGAAGAACAAATTATGTCTTTGCCTGAAAAAGAAAGATTTGACTGGCAGGAAATATTTGAGCTGTTTCACAAGCCAAAAATAATCAATGCCGAAATTAGGTTTAATAAGGTTGATGAAGAAAAAATAAAGGAAATACTTGTTGACAGACACGATTTTTCTGAAGAAAGAATTGAAAAGCAGCTTGAAAAGTTAAGGGAAGTAAAAGAAAAGAAAAAGCAGACAGCATTAGGGAAGTGGGTTTGAACGAAAGATTTAAATAATTAAACGTTTTTATGTTTTTACACGTTTTGAGGTTAAAATGGTAAGCATAACTTTATCAGTTTCAGAGAATGTAAGGCAATTAATGAAAAAATTTCCTGAAATTAATTGGTCTGGATTTATAAGAGCAGCAATAGAAGCAAAAGCCAGGCAATTGGCATGGAAAGAAGAAATGTTAAGAAAGTTAGAATCCCCCGAAGAGCGGGAATTAATTAATTGGTCTGTTAAACTTCAAAGAGCCTCTAGAAAAGGCAGATTTGAAAAGTTAAAGAGAAGGGGTCTTATATGAATGGAACTTGTTGTGGATACAAATGTTTTGATGACCTTTTTCTGGAAGAATTCATTTACAAAAAGAATATTCTTTGATGAAAGATTTGAATTTTTTTCTCCGGAATATTCTCTTGAAGAAATTAATTCATATGAATCAGAAATATTGAAAAAGGCGAAAATTTCTTTAAATGAATTTAAAAGGCTAAGAAGAGAATTAGCAATTTACATCGAATTTATTCCTGTTGAAGAATATCGTGAATTTCTAAAAAAAGCAGCGAGATTGCCAGATAAGAAAGATATTGATTTTTTTGCCTTAGCGTTAAAATTAAAAATGCCCATATGGTCAAACGACAGACACTTAAAAGAACAATCCATGGTTCCTGTATTTACAACAGAAGAATTAGTGGAATTATATCCATTATGAAGAAGCAGAAGGCGCTGGGGAGTGGGTCTAAAGTTATTCTTAAGTAGTAACAAACCACAAGATTTATAAATTGACAACTTCTGAGAGAATTATGAACAGAGAAATGATAACAAGAGCAGCGATTTACGGAACAAATTTTCTTACTCCTAGTTTTATCAATTTTATCTCTAGGATAGTAAGTAGAACCCAGGCACTAGATAAAATTGCAAGTTCAGCAAATCCATATGGAGCAATGTTTTTTGGTGGCTTGGATTTGCTTGGCTTGGTATCCGGAAGAGTAGCTAATAGCAGATTTACACGAATGGCTAAGCTTGCAGGAGCAGGTTTTTATGGACTTTCCACACTCGCAGATATTCTTTCAATTGCTAGTGGAGAATATTCCTCTCTTGTCAATTTACCTTTTGATGCTTCAATTGCTTATCAATTAGGGAGAGATACTGTTGAAAACTATGGAGGCAATGATATTGTCGATGATGTAAGGAATAGTGTCAGAGGAACAAGAAATCTAGTTGGGAGATTTATTTAATCTTCTCTTATTTCTTTAATATCCTTTGGATACCTTAAATCCGCCCCAAAATAACAATATTCCACTAAGAGCGAGTATCCATCTATCTATAGAAAGGATAAATGTGGGCATACTAATAAAATTGAAAGCAGAATTTATTAAATATAATCCAACCAGAAAATAAATAAGCAGAAAGAAATACCTCGATTTGCCGTACATCATTCTAAAACTAAAAGAACATTCTATTTAAATATTCCCCTTACCAACACCATATCTCAGCAAAATAGCCTTTCTGTTTTCTAGATCTCTCATTCTTTGTGCTAGTACTTGTTTTGAATGTTCTGAAATTCTTGTGTCTGACAACTGCCTGCCGAGCATTTTCATTTGGTTATTAATCTCTCTCAGCCCAGCCTTCCTCTCTTTTTCTCTATGTCTTTGTCTTTCTGTTAATTCTTGCTTTTGTCTTTTAGCTTCTCTTTCTCCTTGTTCTCTATAAGCCTCTTCTTGCTTTTTTGCCTCTTCCTCTGCTCTTCTTTCTTGTTCTCTGATTTTGTTTTCTGTTCTCTTTATATCTTCTTCTATCGCCTCTTGATGGGCCCTTAACATTTCTTCTTCTTGTCTTATTCTGGCTTGTTCATCTTTCCTTGCTCTTTCTTGTTCTCCCCTATCTCTTATTTCAGAAATTCTTTTTGATCTGCGCCTTACTTCTTCATTATGTAATTTTTTCTGATAATCCAATTCTGCTTTTTGTCTTTCATAATTTGTTCTTGCCTGATGTCTTACATCACTGAGTTCGTCTCTTCTTTGTTTCCATCTGTCAAATAATCCTTGTTTCTGTGGCGAAGGATAATCGTAGCCACCATAATCATATCCACCGCCCCTTTCTTTTTTTTTGCTTCTTCTCCATAACCACCAACTGATTAACAAAAGAGCCAGTCCAAGAATCATTGCGAGTCCTTCTTCATAAATTAAATCAGTAAATAATGAAGTCAAGATAAGCAGAAGACCCAAGACAAAAAATAATCCCTTGAATTTAAATTTCCAAACCATTAAAGCGGCTATTGCTAAAACCAGAATCAGAACGAAAATACCTAAACTGTCTCTGGAAAGCCCAAGCCAAGATAAAAGGCTTTCACCTTGAAAACCAGATTGATAAATATAATAGACTGCTAAGGCAGAAACAGAAAAGGAGACGGTGCCTGCGGCAATTGCATTTGGCTGCCCATATTTATCCTTAAATAGGTTTGATCTTGAAAGAGCCAGCATTATAACCGTGAATAATGCAAAAAATATCAGAATATAAACACTTGTTGATGAATTAAGAAAGCTTTCAATTAATCCTTTAAGAGAAAAACCATAAAAACCAAATCCAAACTGCGCGCTGATAAAAGGCAGAAGAAACAAGACAGATAATGTTAATGATAAAAAAACCCGCAATAGGTTAGACGATTGTTGATTACTATGGTTAAAACCCGCCCCTTTCATGGAGAAAATAAGGGATACTGTCTTATAAATATTATTGTGGATTAAAATTCTCAAGCAGTCCCGTATCTTTTATCTATTGCTTTCATCTGCATAACGGCATTTCTTCTTATCATCTCTGCTTCTCTTTGCCTTCTTTTTTCTAATTCTCTTGCCATTCCCGGCATGAATTGAGCATCTCCAGGACCTCTTGGTCCTTTGAAACTCCTGCCAGACATCATCCTTTTTTCTTTTTTCCAAGACAAAAAGACAAAACTTAGAAGAATAACACCAATAATAAGGGAGAGAACATCATTGTTTAGAAATCCGAGATTTGGATCTAATGGAATTAAGTCCAATATAGAAAGAAATGACAAAATTGGAAGAACAAATAAAATAATTCCAATAAAAAATAAAAACTTTCTAAACCCTCCCATATTAACAATAAAAATCCAAGATTTATAAAGATTAGTATTCTTTTCAATATATGAAATCTCCATTTGATGTTCTCGGAAATATCATAATAGTGAAGTTTGCAAGGGGTACCAAGACCAATGCCAAGAAGAAATTTGCCGCTGGTTTATTGCGGCAATACCCCTCTGTTAAAACAGTTCTTGAGAAAACAGGAAAGTTTAAGGGCCGTTTGAGAAAAATGCAAACAAGATATATCCTGGGCATAAAAACAAAAGAAGCAATTTACAGGGAAAACGGGTGTGTTTTCAGGTTGAATGTTGATTCAACATACTTTTCTCCTAGGCTTAGCAATGAGCGCAAGGAAATAGCTGGAAAAACAAAAAAAATGGAGACAGTATTAGTGATGTTTGCAGGTATTGGACCGTATTCTATTGTTATTGCAAAGAATTCCAAGGCAAGCAGGGTTTATTCTAACGAGATAAACAGAGAGGCGAATAAATATGCTGAATTAAATATAGGGTTAAATAAAGTTAAGGGTAAAGTAATGTTGTTGCCTGGAGATATCAGGAGAATTGCAAGAATAATCTCTAAGCCCCGCCACCAATCACCACAACAATCCACCCTTGAAAATGTTAGTGTTAAAAACTTTGGATTAAAAAATGTTCCTGCTAAATTTGATGTCATAGTCATGCCCCGCCCGCAGCTTAAGGATACTTTTTTGCACGAGGCTTTTTCTTTAAGCAAGAAAGGCACTAGAATCTATTATTATGATTTTTGCAAGGAAGATGAGATTGAAAATATTGTTAATAAAGTAAAATCACAGGCTAAAAAATATGGTAAACAAGTTAAGATATTAAAAGTTAAGAAAGCAGGTGAGATTGCTCCTTATCGTTATAGGGTCAGGGTTGATTTTAAGGTGCTGTGAAGAGTTCAACCGCTTCGTCTAAATGCCGTGGTTTTTCTGTTATTAGCCTATTTGTTTCTTGTATAAATCTAAGAACATTACTATCTCTTTTAGCAGCCTCTTCTAATTGTGTTGTGTATTCAGGGCCTTGTCTTATTCTTTCTAGATAACTGTCTTCCATCTTTTTTTAAGCTTCCCGCAAGAAATCCACATACTTTAGTTAGTGGATGAATTGCGTATATTTTTATTTCTAAATTTATTTGATTATGAATGGGCTAGTTTCTAGCCCATTGAAACTACAACAATAGCT
>Ga0326597_10000861_pt1 | contig 51581 bp, 37 predicted proteins | sample RVTome_12_FD_203789 | JGI IMG/M metagenome (GOLD analysis project Ga0326597, IMG submission 203789) | Soil microbial communities from uranium-contaminated site in the Upper Colorado River Basin, Wyoming, United States - RVT100D185 | ecosystem: Environmental > Terrestrial > Soil > Contaminated >... | reverse complement strand
AGAACTTTGTCACCCCCGCTTTTGTCGTCGCCCGTCGCCGGGCGCCGATGGGAGTCAGGCTAGATGGTCGAACGGGAAATTCTCCACCGTCGGGACTTGCACCCGACCAATAACGGCAGCTAGTGAGGCTGCAGATGAAAGGCAGCACTTAGCTGGGACGCGCGCCTCCTAACCCTGCGAATCCGCCGCTGCAATTCCCAGTGGAAGATCGTCTCATCGTCGGCATGCTGGAGACCACGATCGCGGACGTGCACTGCGTCGTACCCAGAGCGCTGGAGCATCTGAGCGAGCACCGGCGAAAGGGCGTTGTCGACGAGGAGCCTCATGCGCTGGGAGCCAGCGGGAGTTCCCGTTCGCGCACGGCCGCCGCCGCGAACTGCAGTGCTTCACGCACGTCCGCATCGTCCAGATCAGGATATGCCGCCGCGACCTCGCTCGGGCTCATGCCGTCGGCGACCATGTCCACGATCGTCGCGACCGGGATCCGCAGTCCCCGGATGCACGGCACGCCACCCATCTGCCGATGGTCTATCGTGATTCGGGTGAATTCCACGGTATCTGCTCCCCTGGTGCGCGCGGTGCACCGATCGGGTCTTGTCAGATGAGCCTGAAGCCGATTATACCTCCGGTGGCCGTAGCGGTGGCCCACCCGGGCGGCCCCCTGTCAGGCCGGTGCGCATCGTCGGTCGTCCCGTTTTACCTGTACGGCCCCAGTGGGAATTGGCGGGCAATTCTGAGGCCGACTTCGTCATGGCTCGGGACGATCAGCGGCGGGTTGGCGGGGCGGACGGTGAGCCCACGGGCCATGGCGACCGCGAGGTGCGTGGCTGCGACGCATCCGAGGCGCAGGTCGACCGAGACCGGCGCTCGGGAAGCCGCTGTCAAGCAGCTCGGCGAAGGAGGATCGGGCAGCGTGGATCGCCGTCGAGGCACGCGACGGTGAACGGTCGCTGGGAGTAGGGTCCACGGAGGTGCACGGGGTGCAGCGTCCACAAGGTGCGCGGTGGCGCGGCTACCGCGCCAGATGGGGAAGGAGACGGTGCTCGTCCGGGAGTCGCCGGGCTTCGTCACCAGCCGCGTGAACGCGACGATCGGGAACGAGGCGTTCTACATGCTGCAGGAGGGCGTCGCGTCGGCGCGTGACATCGACCGGGCGCTCAAGCTCGGGTTGAACCACCCGATGGGCCCGTTCGAGCTCGGGCTCGGCATCATCCCCGGCGCCGGCGCGACGCAGCGCCTCCCGCGCGTCGTCGGCCTGGGACGCGCGAAGCACCTGGTCCTCACCGGCGAGATCATCGACGCGAAGCAGGCGCTCGAGATCGGCCTGGTGACGGTGGTCATGCCTGCCGGTCAATTACAGATCCGTGCGCGGGAGCTGGCGCGAAAGATCCTCCGGCAGGGGCCGCTCGCCGCACGCCTGGCGAAGCTGGCGCTCAACGCCTCCGCCCGCGTGGATCTCGAGTCGGGGCTCCTCATCGAAACGCTCGCCCAGGCCATCTGCTACGAATCGGAGGACAAGCGGGAAGGGACGTCGGCGTTCCTCGAGAAACGAAAACCGCACTTCAAGGGGCGCTAGGCCGAACTCCCCGGCAGCATCAGGTCGGGCCGCTCCGAACCAAAACTGTTATCCGGTCGTAAGAGAAAAAAAAGGCACGCAGGCGTCTTGCCTGGGGACGCCGTTCCGCTGTAGGCTTACCGTTCGTTCATCAGCGGCTAAACGTTTAGACGAGGGACCCCGCCGCGGGGGATGGATGGGACCGGAGGACCGCCCATGAATCCCGTTACGCGAAAGTCCGGTGTCGTCGTCCGTGCGTCCGCCCTTGCCAGCCATCGCCCAGCGAGCGCCATCGTTCCAAACCGTCGCCTCGGTTCCTTCGTGTCCCTGTGGCTCGCCGTCGCAATCGGCGGCGGCGCGCTGATCGCGCAGCAGGGTCCGATTCCAGGCCAGAACGTCAACATGGTGTCGGGCACCGAGTGGCCGGACGGCGATCCGTTCCTGCAGCGGCAGAACGAGGGTTCGATAGCCGTGTCGACGAGGAACCCGCTGCACCTGCTTGGCGGCGCCAACGACTACCGCACGGTCGACATTCCCGGGCTGCCCGACGGCGCGATGAGCGGCGATGCCTGGAACGGCGTGTTCTGGTCGCGCGACGGCGGGCACAAGTGGAAGAGCACGCTGCTGCCGGGCTATCCGCAGGACACCTCCGCGGCGGGACTGGCGTCCCCGATTCACGGGCTCCAGGCCGGCGCCGATCCCGTCGTGCGGGCTGGCGCCAACGGCATGATGTTCTACGTCGGCATTGCGTTCAACCGCGACGCCATCACGCAGGAGGCGTCGGGCGGCGGCAAGACCGGCAAGCTGTTCCTGGCCCGCTTCATCGACGACAACGCGAAGGAGACGGGGAATCCGTTCCGCCATCTGGACACGCTGATCGTCGACAACGGCAGCGACGGCAAGTTCCTCGACAAGCCGTGGCTGGCCGTCGCCAAGCCCGAGGCGGGCGGCGGCGCCTGCTCCATCCCCGGCGACGGCGGCGGCATCGGTTCGCAGACGTTCCCCGCGGGCAACGTCTACGTGGCGTACACCATCTTCGTGAGCAACAACCCGAACTTCATCCGCACGAAGGTGATGTTCGCGCGCTCGGGCGACTGCGGAAAGACCTGGCAGACCCAGAAGCTCAGCGAGGGCTACCCGGTCAACCAGGGAGCGAGCATCGCCATCGATCCTGCGAGCGGCGCGGTGTACGTCGCCTGGCGGCGCTTCAAGACCGACAAGGGCGACGCCGACGGGTTTCTGATCGCGAAGTCGGTGGACGGCGGCAAGTCGTTCACGAAAGCGGTCGAGATCGCCTCGTTCGTGCCCTACACGCTGGCCGACGGGACACAGGTGAGCCAGATCTTCGAGCAGGGCACCTCGATCGCGTCGTTTCGCACGACCGGCTTCCCGGCCCTCGCCGTCGACCCGAACGGCATCGTCTACGCGGCGTGGTCGCAGCGCGGCATCGGACCGAGCGCGGCTGCACGGATCATGATGAAGCGCTCGGTCGACGGCGTCACGTGGACCGAGCCGGCGTTTCCCGTCGACAACTCTGTGAACCCCGGCCATCAGGTCATGCCGTCGATGATGTTCCACGCCGGCAAGATCGATCTCACGTACTACAACCTGGTCGAGGATCACACGGTCGGCCAGCTGACGCCGGGGACGTTCACCGAGACGCGCGATCCTGCCGGCGATCTCGCGACGGCGCCACCGCAGCCCGAGAAGGTGTTCTGGGACTTCATCGCCGACTTCGCGCCGGCGGGGCTGGGCCCCCTCAAGCGCCGGCACACGATCGACCTGTGGATCGCCGAAGCGAACCCAGCGGGGCCCGGCACGCCGATGGGGCTCAGCTCGACGCGCGTGTCGCAGTATGTCTACGGCGACGATCCGCATCCGCCGCCCGGCTTGCTCGACCGCATCGTGCAGTACCAGTTCAACCCGCCGAACCTGCCGCTGTTCGCCTGCGGGGGCGTGCTGGCGAACTGCAAGGCGTTTTTCAGCGATTACATCGACCTTGCGGGCGCCCCGTCGCTCGTCTCGACCCCCGGAGGCGGATGGGAGTACAACCTGAGCCCGAGCTCGTCCCGCGTCCTTCACGCCATCTGGACGGACAATCGCGACGTGCGGCCGCCGCCCGACGGCAACTGGCATCTCTACACGCCGCCCAACTCGCCGTTTTCCAGCACGCTCGGCGGGAACAGCCTCTTCGATCCCAACCAGGCGCGGCCGGCGTGCGAACCGAGCGCGCCGGGGTTCACGCGCGCGGGCATGCGGAACCAGAACGTGTACACTGCCCGGATCACGCAAGGCCTGGTCGCGGGATCGCCGCAGAACTCGAAGCCGTTGGGCTTGACCACGATCGACGGCAACACCGTCCTGCTCCAGCGGGCGTTCGTCGTGTTCGTGCAGAACACGACCGGCGATCTCAAGACGTTCCGCCTGACGATTGCCAACCAGCCCGCTGACGCGCCGTCGCCGGGCAAGGCGTCGTTCCTGCAGTTCGCGACGCCTCCTCTTCCCGATCCGCTGACCGAGCTGTTCGTGCGCGTGCCGGCCAAGTCAACGGCCACGCGAACGGTCTTCGTGACCTCGGGCATCAGGAACGCCTCCGTGTCGGTGCTCGTCGAGGAGTTCAGCGGTCTGCCGGCCGACGGCGGCGCGCTCGTGCCGCCGGACCTCGGCGGCCTGCAGAGCACCGTCGTGCTCAACCCGGACATCACGAACCCGGATATCACGAACCCGGACATCACCAACCCGGACATCACGAACCCGGACATCACGAACGCCGAGGTGTACAACCCGGACATCACGAATCCCGACATCACGAACCCGGACATCACCAATCCCGACATCACGAATCCGGATATCACCAATCCCGACATTACCAATCCCGATATCACCAATCCGGACATCACGAACGTCCAGGTCATGAACCCGGACATTACGAACCCGGACATCACGAACCCGGATATCACGAACCCGGACATCACCAACCCGGACATCACGAACCCGGACATCACCAACCCGGACATCACCAACGGGACGGTGGTCGAGGCGACGTGGACCATCACGGACACCGGCAATACCACAGCGGGCTACAAGGTGAAGCTGCTCGTCAACGGCCACGTACCGGCGGATTTCAAGACGCAGTTGATCATCCACCGCGGGTATTCGACGCCGGTGGCGGTCGGCTGCGATCTGGCGGTGCAGCGGCAGTCGATTCTGATCGCCAACATTCCGAACCCTGAGTTCATCAACCTGCTGTCGCCGGACATCACGAATCCGGACATCACCAACCCCGACATCACCAATGCCACGCTGTGGGTCGGGCCGGGCGACGACTGGGCGCAGATCACGCTCCGCATCGTCGACACCGATCCGCTGAACGGGCCCACGCCCGAAGAGTTCCTCAGCACGACCGTGACGCCGGCGGTCGTGGCGCAGGCGGTGAACACGCTCGAGGCGGCGGCGGGCAGCACGACGCCGCCCGTGGCAGTGCCCTCGACGAGCATCGTGTTCATCGTGCCGCCGTCGGCCGGCACGGTGGATCAGCCCATCTCGCCGACCGTACAGGTGCAGGTGCGCGACGACCAAGGCGCGGTCATTCCGGGCGCGACGGTCACGCTCTCAGTCTTCAGCGGTCCTGGAGGCGCGGAGATTGGAGGGAACGTCGCCACGACCGACGCGGTGGGCATCGCGAGCTTCCCGGCGCTGACGCTGTCGCCGGCGGGCGTCTATACGCTGGCGGCCATTGTCGGCGTCCCGGAGGGCGTGACGTCGCCGGCGCCGGCCTTTACGGCGCCGTTCCTCGTCCTCGAGGCCTGCGCCGCCGACGGCCAGGCCAGCGTGACGCACTCGGTGGTCGAAGGCCCCGATGTGGGCTCTGAGCCGGTCGCTGCGCGCCAGGCAGACTTCGACGGCGACGCGTACGTCGACATGGTCGTCATCCACGCCAACGGGACGATCACGAAGATGTCGGGCGACGGGCCGGGCAATTTCACCCGCCGGTTCCAGTTCACGATCCCGATAGGCGAAGCCATCCTGACGGGCCCGACCAGCGTGGCCGTGGGCGACTTCAACGGCGACGGCCTCAGCGATTTCGTCGTCGCGTATCCGGCCCAGGACCGGCTGGGCATCGTGCTGTCGGATCCGGACAATCCGGCTCAGTACTTCACCGCCGCGCCCACGTCGATCCTCTACGGCGGCGGACCGCGCTCGCTGGCGGTGGGTCATTTCAGGAACTCCGCCGGCGTCGTGGACGGGAATCTCGACGTCGCGGTCGCGATCACGGACGTCAACAGCGTGTCCATCGCGTTCGGAGACGGCGCGGGCGGGTTCCCCGCGTCGGGCACGATCGCGGACACGTTCGGTCCCGCTGCCGTCGCCGCCGCCGACATGGACGGCGACGGGCTGACCGATGTGGTCGTGGCCAACCGCGGAGTGCCGGGCGAGATTGCGATTCCGAGCAGCGTTCAGATCCTGCTCGGAAGTCTCTTCTTCGACGCCGTCCCGGCCGTGGACTCCGACCCGGTCGGCGTGGATCCGAGGGCGGTCGCGATCGGCGACTTCAATGGCGACGGGATCAAAGACGTGGCGGTCGCGAGCGCCGGCAGCAACGACGTGGACGTGCCGGTCAGCGGCGACGTTCGCGTCTTCTTCGGGGATGGTGCCGGCAATCTCACGAGCGCCGCGGTCATCACCCTTCCGGGCGCGCCGCGCTCGGTGACGGTCGGGGACTTCAACAGCGACGGATTCCTCGACCTGGCGATCGCCAACGGCGCCAACTTCCTCATGTTCTTCAACGACGGCACGGGGACGTTCGGCGCGCCGGAGACCTTCCCGGCCGGCACCACGCCCGTAGACGTCTCGGCAGGCGACGTCAACGGCGATGGCCGGACGGATCTGGTGATCACGAACCAGCAGCCGGACGACTCCGGCAACGACACTATCTCGGTCCTGATCAGCCACTGCGGCGCCACGACCGCGGATCTGGCGGTCTCGATGACGGATGCCCCGGATCCGGTGGCGCCCGGCCAGACCGTCACCTACGAGACGACCGTGACCAACACCGGTCCGTTCGCCGCGACGGGTGTCACGCTCACCGGCAAGCGGTCGGCCGGCACGCTTCTGTCGGTCTCGCCGTCGCAGGGGTCGTGCACCGCCATGGCGCCGGTGACGTGCGATCTCGGGACGCTGGCGCCTGGCGCGAGCGCGACGGTGACGGCCGAGATCGTCGCGCCGCTCGAGGGTTCGGCGATCAACGTCCGCACGACGGCGCGCGCGGCCGAGGTGGATCGCCTGCCGGGCAACAACACGGCGCGTGAGACGACGGCGGTTGTGGGCGCCATGACGTTCTTCGTGACGACCACCGCCGACAGCGGTCCCGGCTCGTTCCGGCAGGCGATCCTGAACGCCAATGCCAACGCCGGCTTCACGGACACAATCCTGTTCAATATCCCGGGCCAGGGACCCCACACCATCACGCCGCTCTCGGCGCTGCCGGCCATTACCGATCCGGTGCTGATCGACGCGCCGACGACCGGTGAGTGCGCGGGGGCGCCGCCGACCATCGAGATCGACGGCAGCTCGGCGGGCCTGTCGCATGGCCTCTTTGTGAGCGCCGGCGGAACAACCATTCGCGGCCTGGCGATCACGAATTTCGCGTCTTCGGAGTTTGCTGGAATCTTCCTCGCCGGTGGTGGAAGCAGTGTCGTCGAATGCAGCTACCTCGGGCTCGCGCCGGACGGGACGACTGTGAAAGGCAATTTCGACGGCATCCGGATCGGAGGCTCCTTCAACAACACCATCGGGGGAACGACCGCGGCCGTGCGCAACGTCATATCGGGGAACATTCGTAACGGCGTCTTGGTCATGGGTCCCGTCGGCGGCGTCAGCGGTTCCGTGATGCAGAACCTGGTGCAGGGCAACTTCATCGGGACCGACGCAACCGGCACGCTGGATCGCGGCAACGCGAGCAACGGCGTGCACCTCATCAACTCGGCCAGCAACACGATCGGCGGCGCGGCCGCCGCTCGCAACGTGATCTCGGGAAACAACGGTGAAGGCGTCCGAATCGACGGCGCCACGGCGACAGAGAACGTGATCCAGGGCAACTACATCGGGACCAGCGCATCCGGCACGGTTGATCTGGGTAACGGCGCCAGCGGCGTGTACATCCGGCGGGCGCCCGGCAACACCGTCGTCGGGAACGTGGTCTCCGGCAACGACCTGTTCGCGGGCGTCGCCATCTGCGGGAACGCCGGATTCTGCGGCGGCGGCGACGTCGGGACCCAGGGGAGCGATGCCTCGGGCAACCTCGTCCAGGGGAACCTCATCGGCACGGATGCCAGCGGCACGATCGCGCTGGGGAACGCCGGGCGCGGCGTCAGCATCGACGGCGCGCCGAACACGCTGGTCGGCGGCACGACCGTGGCGGCCCGGAACGTGATCTCGGCCAACGGGCTGTTCGGCGTGGTGATCTCCGCGGCTGGCGCCACAGGCAATCAGATCCTGGGCAACTACATCGGGACGGATGCCGCCGGCGCGAGCGCCCTTGGGAATGCTTTCCAGGGCGTCTGGATCAGCGCCGCCCCGTCGAATGTGGTCGGCGGCCCGACGGTCGCCGAGCGGAACGTGATCTCCGGGAACGGCAGCGCCGGGGTGCAGGTCATCAACGCCGACGGCAACGTCGTCCAGCGGAACTTCATCGGGACGGACGCCACGGGCGCGGCAGCCGTGGGCAACGCGGGTCCCGGCGTCCTGCTCCAGGGCACGACGAACACCGTGATCGGGACAGTCGGCGGCGGTCCTGGGCCCGCGCCGAACGTGATCTCGGGCAACGCGCACGGCGTGCGCGTCGAGGGGGCGGCCGCGAGCAACAACCAGCTCCAGGGGAATCTCATCGGGACGAACGCGGCGGGCGACGCCGCAATCCCGAATGCGGGAGTCGGCGTCATCATCGCGGCCGGACCTGTCAATACGAGCGTCGGCGGCAGCGTGATCTCCGGCAACGGATCGCACGGCGTGTGGCTGCAGGGCGCGGCGCCCGGGACCTTCATCGGGGGCAGCCGGATCGGCACGAACGTGCTCGGCACGGCCGCCCTCGGCAACGGCGGCGAGGGGATCCTGCTCGAAGCGGCCGCGACCGTCGGGGGCACCTTTGCCGGGGCGAGAAACGTCGTCGGCGGCAACGGCCTGAACGGCATCCGGATTACGGGCAACGGGGCGCTCGTACTCGGCAACTACATCGGCGTGGATGACGACGGCGCGCCGACTCTCCCGAACGCGTCGGCGGGCATCTCGCTCGGCTCCGGGGCGTCGAACACCACGATCGGCGGCACGACGGCCGCCGCGCGGAACGTGATCTCCGGGAACACGTTCGAGGGCATCGTGGTGACAGCCGGCGCCAGCAACAACGTCGTCGAGGGGAATCTCATCGGGACGAACGCCGCGGGCGACGCGGCGGTCGGCAATGGCACGACGGGCGTGGTCGTGCTCGGCCCGAACAACGTCATCGGCGGGTCGACGACGGCCGCGCGCAACGTCATCTCGGGCAACACGCAGTGCGGCGTGAGCCTCCAGGGCGCGAGCGCGACGGGCAACCTCGTCCGCGCGAACTACATCGGCGCGAACGCGGCGGGCACGGGCGCCGTGGCCAACGGCACGTGCGGCGTCCACATCTTCGACGCCGCCGGCAACACGATCGGGGGCACCTTCGCCTCGGAGCGGAACGTGATTGCGGGCAACACGGCATTCGGCATCGAGATCGCCGGGGCGGGCGCCGTCAACAACGTCGTGCGCGGCAACGAGATCGGCGTGATGGGACTCGGCAACGGGTCGCACGGCGTGTTCATCCACCTGGGCGCGTCGAACAACACGATCAGCGGGAACCTGAACGACCGGACCGCCCCGAACGACATCCGCCAGAACGCGGGCGACGGCATCCGGGTCGTCAGCGGCACGGGCAACCTGCTGCGCATCAACCGAATCGACGAGAACCAGGGCCTCGGGATCGACCTCGGCGGAGACGTCGTGACGGCCAACGACGCCGGGGACGGCGATGCGGGCGCCAACGATCTGCAGAACTTCCCGGTTCTCGACTCCGCCTCGGGCGACGGCAGCGGCGGCGTCACGATCCGCGGGACCCTGAGCAGCTCACCGAACACGCTCTTCGACATCGATTTCTTCCACAGTCCGTCGTGCGACGGATCGGGGAACGGCGAAGGGCGCACCTGGTTCGGCGGGCTCAGCGCGACGACGACCCCCGCCGGCCTGATCGACTTCTCCAACGGCCTGACCTTCCTCGGCGTCGGCGTGCCCGTCGGCAGCGCGGTGACGACGATCGCGACCAACTCGGGCGGGAGCACGTCCGAGTTCTCGGCGTGCGTCACCGTCACCATCGGGGCGCTGACGTTCACGGTCACGAATACGAACGACAGCGGCGCCGGGTCGCTGCGACAGGCGCTGCTGAACGCGAACGCGAACGCCGGGTTCACGGACACGATTGCGTTCAACATTCCAGGAACCGCGCCGCACACCATCGCACCCACCTCGGCGATGCCGGCGATCACCGACCCAGTGATTATCGACGGCACCTCGGGCGCCGGCTGCAGCGGGAGCGCACCGACGATCGAGATCGATGGCACGGCGGCAGGGCCGGCGGTCGCACTGCGTATCGATTCACCTGGTAACAGCATTGTTCGCGGGCTGGCGATCACCAACTTCGGGCTGGCCGCAATCTTCCTGAACGGTGGCGGCAGTAACCTGGTTGTGTGCAACTACCTCGGCGTGGCACCCGACGGGGTCACCGCCAAAGGGAACAATGAGGGCGTCCTCGTCGCCGGCTCCGCCAGCAACACCATCGGCGGCACGTCTGCCCTCGTTCGGAACGTGATCTCTGCGAACCTCGCCGCCGGCATCAATATCGGGGCTGCCGCGTCGACTGGCAATCAGGTTCTCGGCAACTTCATCGGCACCGATGTTACCGGAACATTGGACCGCGGCAACGCGGGCAGCGGCGTCTTCATCTCCAATGCGTCGACGAACGTCGTCGGCGGCACGGCGGCCGGGGCGCGCAACCTGATCTCGGGCAATAACGCCCATGGCGTCACGATCGCGGGCACGTCCTCGGGGAACGCGATCGAGGGCAACTACATCGGGACGAACGCCGCCGGCACCGGCGCGATCGGTAATGGCTCGCTCAATGCGTTCCTCGATCTCGTCGGCGCGGGCGTCAACATCGACGGGGCGCCGACCAATACGGTCGGCGGCACCACGCCGGGCGCCGGCAACCTCATCTCGGGCAACGGGACCGGCATCTCGATCAACGGCGCGGCCGCCAGTGCCAACGTCGTGCAGGGGAACCTGATCGGGACGACGGCGACCGGCTCGGCGGCCCTCGGCAACCGATGGGGCATGTTCATCGTCGATGCGCCGAACACCACGATCGGCGGCACGACGGAGGCCGCCCGCAACGTCATCTCAGGCAACTCGCAGTACGGCATCCAGGTCAACGGTGCCGCTGGTACGCAGATACAGGGGAACTACATCGGCACCAATGCGGCCGGCACGGCAGACCTCGGCAACACGTTCAACGGCGTGTACGTCGCGTTCGGCGCGACGGTCCAGATCGGCGGCGCGACGGCCGGCGCGGGCAACGTCGTGTCGGGAAACAACGGCGCCGGCATCCGCCTCGAGACTTCGGGCAACATCGTTCAGGCGAACTGGATCGGCGCCGGCGCCGACGGCGCGCTCGACCTCGGGAACGGGGGAAGCGGCATCTCGCTCTCGAGCGTCTCGGACAACGTCATCGGCGGCGCCTCGAACGGCGAGCCCAACGTCGTCGCGTTCAACGACGGCGGCGGCATCTCGATCTCGGGCGGGATCCGCAATGCCATCCGCAAGAACGCGATCTTCTCCAACGGCAATGCCGAGGGCGGGATCGGCATCGATCTTGGCGGCGATGGCGTCACGGTCAACGACGCAGGCGATGCCGACGAAGGGGCGAACAACCTTCAGAACTTCCCGGTCGTCACCTCGGCGTCGAGCGTGAGCGGCTCGACGACCATCGAGGGCTCGCTCAACAGCACGGCGAACACCACGGTCGTCATCGACTTCTTCGTCAGTCCGAGCTGCGACCCCTCGGACCACGGTGAAGGGCAGACCTGGATCGGGACGCTCGCGGATGTCGCGACGGACGCGGACGGCGCGCTCGTCTTCAGCTCCACGATCGGGATCGGCCTGACGGCGGGCACGGTGGTCACCGCGACGGTGACGGATTCGGCCGGCAACACGTCCGAATTCTCCGCCTGCCAGACGGTGACGGGAGGATAAGTTCGAGACTCAGCGGCCGGCTCGGCGTGCCGCGTCCGCAGCCAGGGAATCGCGCGTGGGCTCGGGTCGCAGCGTCAGGAACGTCTTGTAGCTTTCCTCGGCCGTCGCGCGAAGGCCGATGTCCTCCTGCGCCCGGCCCAGCCAGTAGTGCACGGGGGCAAGGTACCGAACGGTCGGCACATCGTCGAGAAAGACCGCCGTGGCTTCTCCCCGCCGCTTGAGGCACGTCTCCAGCTCGGCGAGTGCGGCCGCCGCGTGGATCTGCCCGGCCTGCACGTACGCGACGCCCAGGTGGAACCGCAGCAGCCAGAGATCCGCCAGCTTCAGCCCGGCGCGGAGCGCGTCCACGGCCTTCACCGTGTCGCCGCGCGCGAGGGCCGCGCGCCCTTCCACGAGCTTGGCGTAGGCGCGGCTCTGCGGGGACAACTGACTCCCAAGACCGGCGGCGAGGCGCAGGGCCTGCTCCGGCCGTCCGGCGTCGATCAGCAGGCCTGCGACCGGGACGACGACCGCGTCGCTCTCGCTCGCTTCGATCGCGCGCTGGGCGACTCGCAGCGCGTCCGCCATTCGTCCCTGGGCGGCCAGGGCCTCCGCCATCGCGACCTGCTTCCTCGCCAACGCCGACCTGTTCCCCGTCTTCTCATCGGCGACGATCCCGGCCGTCAGCACGTCGATCGCTGTGGCAGCGCGGCCCTGGTACAGCGCGGCATCGGCCTGGCCGAGCGCGGCCAGCGACGCGCCGAGCGATCCCGCGCCGGCCATCCCGTCGTAGGCTCGTCCGGCCGCGGCGAAGTCGCCCTCGGCGAGGGCCGCTGCCGCGAGCGGCAGGTACGCCTTGTGGAACGCCGGGTCCTGCTCCAGGACTTTGGTCGCCTCGCCGGCCGCAGCGCCGAAGTCTCCAGCGTACATGGCGTAGAGCGCGAGGTTGTTCCGGAACCGCACGTCGCTCGGATAGATGTCGACCGCCCGGCGTCCCTCTTCGAGGGCCTGGGCGAAATTGAGCAGAAAGAAATAGGCGAGGGCGAGGTTGGCGTGGGCCGCCTCGTCGGCCGGGTAGAGCTGGACGAGCGTCGAGTAGTGCTCGACGGCCTGCTCGTAATTACCGGTGAAGTCCAGGGCGTAGCCGCCGAGCGTCCGGTACTTTTCGCGCTCGGTCATCCGGTCGAGGAGCGACAGCGCCTTCTTCCACTGCTCCGCGGCCTCATCGCGACGGCCGAGGCGGGACGCGCTGATGGCCCAGCCGGCGTACGCGCGCCCGAACGCCGGATCGAGCTTCGTGGCCAGGCGGTAGTGCTCGACGGCCTCGGCATCTCGCCCGCGCGAGAGCGTCTGCGCCTCTGAATAGGCGCGCATCGCTTCCAGCGACCCCGCCGTGAACGTCTCGGCGGCGAGACTCGCGCGCTCGGGCGCCGTGTCGCCGAGCTGCGCGCGAACGTTAGAGGCCAGCGTGCCCACCGCTCTCAGCACGTCGGCCTTGTTGCCGGCCGACGCCGACGCGGCGAACAGCGGTCGGCCGCTCGCGGGATCGACGGCGTTGACGGTGATCTGGTAGCCGGGCCCATCGGCGGCGATCGAGCCGGCCACGACGACCTTAATCCCTTCGCGCACGGCGACGAGCGTGGCGCCCGCCTGGTCGAGGGCGCTGCCGGCTTTGATGCCTTCGACGATGCGCCGGGCGAGGTCGCGCCGATACGACGTGACGAAGGACGCCCCTTCGATCCCGATCGCGAGCGACTGCTCGAGCGACCCTTCGAAGACCGGATCGCCGGTGGCGTTCTCGAAATCGGCGATGAGCACCGACACCGGATCCCGCGCGGCGGCCGGCGCCGGGGCGCCGCCCGGTCGCAGCGCGAGCCAGCCGGCGACGAGCGCGAGTGCCAGCACGAGCGCGCCAGCCGCGATCGCGAGCCAGGCCGGCATGCGCCGCGGCTGCGGGCGCGGCCGCCCGTCCGCGCCGAGCCGCGCCAGATCGGCCACGAGCTCCGCGGTCGTGCGGTAGCGCTTGTCGGGATCGGGCTGGAGGCAACGGTCGATGACGCATTCGAGGGACTCGGGCAGCCCCGCATCGATCGACCTGAGCGCCGCCGGTGGCGCGTGCATGCGTCGCATCATCTCGGCCACGGCGCTCTCGCCCGTCCCGAACCGATGGCGCCCCAGCAGCATGTCGTAGAGCATCAGGCCGAACGAGTAGATGTCGGACCGATGATCGACCGGCTGCCCCTTCGCCTGCTCGGGCGACATGTACTCCAGCGTGCCGATGACCGCGCCGAGCGCGGTGCCGGCGCCGGTGCCCGACACCGATCGCGAGATGCCGAAATCCATGATGACCGCGCCGCCGTCGGCCTCGATCATCACGTTCTCCGGCTTGAGGTCGCGGTGCACGACGCCCGCCTCGTGCGCCGCCGACAGCCCGTCCGCGATTTCCCGCGCGATCGCAAGCGCCCGCGCGACCGGCAGCGTGCGGTTCGACGCGAGCAGCGTCGCGAGCGTCTCGCCTTCGATGAACGGCATCGTGATGTACTTGATGCCGTCCACCTCGCCGAGATCGTGAATCCGGACGACGTTCCGGTGCGTGACCTGACGCGCGAGGAGCAGCTCGCGCTTGAACCGGCGCTCGACCTCGCGCGCCGCCAGCGGATCCGCCATCACGTCGGGCCGAATCACCTTGAGCGCGACGGCGACGCCGAGCTCCTCGTCCCACGCCTTGTAGACGACGCCCATTCCGCCGGCGCCCAGCATGCCCAGGATGCGATAGCGCCCGCCGAACGGGGCGCCCACGGCAAGCGGACCGCCGGAACCCGACGCAGGCGCGGCCGGCGGCACGTCGGACAGTCGGGTTTCCGCATCAGAAGGCGGCGGCGTGCCTTTCAAGCGGGGTTCCGCCTGGCCGCCGCCGGGCGGGACGGGGGTCAGCGTCGCGGCGGCTACGGCTGGGCCTTGGGCGGGAAGCTGGGCACGACAGACCGGGCAACGGCCGCCAGACGTCGGCGTCTGGCTGCCGCACTGGGGGCACACCATGGGGTCACTCCTGGATCGCAGCGCTCCGGAGTCGTGCCGCATTATGCCTCGAAACGACACGGCTGGCGCGCCCTTTGTCGGGATTCCGGCAGGGCATGCCACGCGCGCCGCAGGGTCCACTAGGGAGAACGAGCGGGTGCGGTCGGTCGAACGCCGGCCAGAACTGCCTTCGCTAGCCGTGCTTGCTCGCCTGAATGTGTACGAAACGGTCACATTCTCGCAAGCACGGCTAGGCCGCGCACAGCGCGGCCCGCGAGGGAGCGGAGCGGGGCTACGGGGCCCCGCGAGCGACCGAGCCGGGGTGTGGGGCGGAGCCCCACGCTAGAAGAACTTGCGGCTGATGTTGAAGCCGATGAACCAGTCGTCGCCCGTGAAGTCCCCCCGCGCGACCTGGCCCATCGTCGTCGACAGGCCGTTCGAGACGTTGAGCTGGAAGGAGTGGCCTCCCACCCGCTTCTCGACGCCGAAGCCCGCCAGGCTGACCCCCGGATCGTAGCCGGCCAGCCGCGGCGACACCTCACCCACCACGTAGAGCGTGGGGCGCACGCGGACGCGCGCGCCGAGCCCGACGAGCAGCGTGTGGCGCCCCTCGCCGATGTCGAAGACGTTGGTGTTCGCGATGAAGATCGGCTCGACGTACACGGCGGCGCGCGGGGCAACCTTGCGCGACACGAGCGCGCCGACGGCGGTCGTGTAATCGCGCGAGAAGTTGTTCAGGCCCTCGACCGTCACGATCGCGTCGACCCCACGGGACGCTCCGCATCCTGCCGAACGAGGTCAGCCTGACCGAAGAGCTCGATCGTGCGGTCGCTCGTGCGATGAATGCCGATCTGCACCTCTGGCGCGAGGCCGAACCGGTACTCGTATCTCTCAATAAAACAACGACTTAAGAGGAATGAGGATTACCGCCGTGGTAAGAGGTTACGCGGCGCATAAACCAGGCGCGGCTATTCGATCCGGTGTTTCGCGAGGTAGCAGCTGAGCGCCCGCTGGCTGATGCCCATGGCCTCGGCGGCGTCCTTCTTGACGCCGCCGGCGTTGTCGAGCGCGCGGCGGACGGCGCTGAGTGCGGTTCCTGAATGCAGACCTTCGTGCCCTTCGCGGTCCTTCGTTCCTTCGTGGGTACGTATGTGGACGGACTGGCCGCGTCGCGGAGGGGGCTTGCGTTCGGCGAGGGCGGCGTCACGGCTGGGGAGCCGCGGCGGCGATCCGCGACATCAGCTTCCAGAAGTCCACGCTGCCGACCTCGCTCCCGAACAGGCCCCACGTCTTCGTCGTCGCGAGATGGACGACGACCATGTCGCGGCCCGGCCAGACGAGCACCTTCTGATTGCCCTTGCCGGAGGCGCTGTACAGGTGGCCGGACCACTCGGGGTAGATCCACCAGAGATACCCGTAGTCGCTGAAGGGCTGCGCGTCCTTCACGTAACGCTGGGTGCTCGCCTCGATCCAGGCCTCGGGCACGATCTGGCGATCCCGCCAGCGACCGTTCCGCAGGTACAGCAGGCCGAACCGCGCCAGGTCCCGCGCGGTCATGTGAAACAGATACGCCGGGTGCGCCGACTGGCGCTCGCGCACGTACTCCGTCCGGTCGAGCGAGAAGTCCTTCATCTCGAGCGGCGCGGCGACGTGCGCCTCGAAGTCCTCGAATAGCCGGCCTTTCGCGTCGCGCTCGTAGATCGTGCCGAGGGCGTTGAAGTCCCAGTTGTTGTAGTAGAAGAACTCGCCGGGCCGATGGCTGCCCCTGGCCGGCCGCCTGCTGGCGTTGTCGCGCGCCTCGTACGCGGCCGGATGGTAGACGCCCGACCGGGACGTCAGCAGGTCACGCACGCGCGCCCCGCGCTCGGCTGGGGTCAGCCCGTCCGTGTCGTCGACGCCCAGGTCGGCCAGGGTCGCGTCGAGGTCGAGCGCACCCGACTCGACGAGCAGGCCGATCAGGGCGTGGAGGAGCGACTTGCGGATCGAGAACACGTTGTACGGCTCGGTCACGTCGCCCCAGGCGGCGACGACCACCCCGTGCTGGACGATCAGGATGGTGCCCGAGCCGATCTGCTGCGCGTACTGCCAGGCGGCGTCGAGCTTCTCTTCCGACCATCCCGCGTCGGCCGGCCGCGCCACCTTCTCCCACGACCGGCCCGGGAACACGCCCGCACGCCCGAGATCGCCGGCGACGGCGAACCGTGCGGTCGCATCGGCGTCGATCGCCGGGTCGTCACGGCCTGTTCTCAGGGCGCCTGCCGTGACCGCGGCACCCACGACGACCCCGCCGGCGACCAGGCCCCACCATTTTCGTGCCATTCGGAACCTCCACGTCGAGACGTCACGTGCCTCGACCCGGTTAGACGGCGCGTCGGAGGCCCGTGTTGCCCGCGTGTTGTCCGAGCCGTTCGGGACGGACACACACACGCGGCGTCAGCGCGCGCCGCGCGACTGGCGGTAGAACGACCACGCCAGGAATGGCGCGGAAACCGTCAGCACCGGCACCGCGTGAACGAGATCCGTCCTCCGCAGGCCTTCGCCCGGGTGAGCGAGCGCCCGAACGTAGAGGTACAGCAACGGGCTGATGGCCAGCGCCAGCAGGAAATCCACCCGCTCGAGCCAGCGCCGGTCCGCCGCGAGTCCGCTGCGCTCCGCCACAATCGCCACGAGCGCCAGGGCCGCGACGACCACGAGCGCGCCAAACAGCCGGTCGGCCGATGTGGCGAAGCGTCGCGACGCCAACAGCGGGATCCCGAAGAACATGCCGAATCCAGCTCCGACGAGACTGACAGCAGCACTGGCGTTCATGTGGGGGACTCCAGCCAGTTTGACGCCAAACCGGCGGCCCGCGTTCGCCGATCGCCTGTGGGACTGTCCTATAATCCACAGCCTCCGGGAGGTTCCATGTTGCACACACGTCCGTCGCGCCGCCAATTCCTGCACGCCATCGCGGTCAGCGCGGCGGCGTCCGCCGCCCTCGCGCAGGCGCCGGCGCCGCGGCGGCCGACCGGAGATCGCGGACAAGTTCGAGGCCCGGCTGCGGACGTGCGACGGCGCGTTCTTCCCCTTCAACTCGCAGACGGCCAGCGGCGAGATGGAGCTGGATCTCGGCGTGAAGGGGATCCTGTATCTCGAGATCGAGGCAACCGGCGGGCCCGCCGGCGGGCCGACGCGTTCTGAGATCCACGGGTCGTTCAAGGCGCTGGTCGATTCGCCCGTGTGGCGCCTGGTGCAGGCGCTCGCGACGCTGACCACGCCCGACGGCAACACGATCGCGGTGCCGGGCTACTACGATCCCGTGCGACCGCGAAGAGCTCGTCCGATCGAAGGCGGTCCTGGAGGACGGTCTCGGGGATTCCGTGGAGCACCTGGCCTATCAGCCCGTGGTGGAAGTGCCAGACGGGCTGCGGCAGTCCGTGGCGGTGACGGCGAAATGGGGTCAGACCCCATTTTCGTGGGGTCTTGAAACAAAAGAGAAAATGGGGTCTGATCCCATTTCGCGGAAAAAGCACTTTCGCCACGGACTGCTATCCATTCGGGGTCGTGTCCCCGGCCGTCCGCCAGGCGACACGGGAAGCCGGCTACCGTTCCGCGGTCGTGGTGGGAAAGGGAAGGTGGGACCGGGGCAAGGACCCCCACGAGATTCCGCGGGACAGTCTGGACCGAATCGACATCCGCAGCGAGAGGACGGCCCGGCTGAGCATCGAGGCGTGCGTCCGCGGGACCTTCGATAAGTAGGACGTCACCTCTGCTCGCGCAGCAGGAACTTGTGCCAGGCGTCCCGATCCGATGACACCTGCAGAGGGGTGAGGGCAAGGAGTCCGGTGGGGCCGATGGCCTTTTCCAGGTACCGGACCTCGGCAAGGCCCGCCAGGAGTTCATCGTCGACGGGTACGTCGAGACCCGCCTCGCGGGCCATCAGCATCCCCTTGGCCCGTATCCCCAGTTCGAGCTCGAGTCGCATCAGGCAGAACATGTCGGCCACCACGGGGCCAGGAAAGCGCGACTGCAGCTCGTGGAGGTACGCGCCCAGACGGGTCTGGCCGAAGTCCTCCGACAGCACGAGCCTGAGGAGCTCGACATCCAGATCGAGGCCGGCGCTCATCCACTCCCGGGTGCTCGTCTCACTGCGGTTGAACGTCAGGAGCATCAAGGGCGGCAGGATCGCCAGCAGCAGGAGCGTCGAGACGACCGGGGGCAGCACGAACTGGTTGTAGAAGGCGTGGAGCGCAATGGCCGCGAGCGCGCCGGGCACGAAGAGGCGGAGGCCCTGGCCGTGACGGCGGCTCGCCAGTGACTGCGCCGCCATGGCCGCGATACCGGTGGTGGCACCATGCAGGATCGCGGCGCCAAAGCCGCGCACGAGCCAGAGTCCGAACCCGCTTTCGCGAACGGCGATCAGGTAGTAGGCGTTCTCGATCACCGCAAAGCCGGTGCCCACGGCAAAGCCGACGATCGCCGCATCCACCGGGAAGCCGACCCGCCGGTATCGAATGGCGTACACGACGAAGAGCAGTTTGAGGAGCTCTTCGACCACCGGCGCGATCAGCCGCGTCACGACGAGAACGGGCACGCCCGCACCGTCGATCAATTGCAGATGGAGGACCAGTGCGGCGAAGGCGGCGGCGACGCCTGCGGCGAGCGCCTGGAAGACGAAGCGGATGGGCACCAGCTTGAAGCTGTCCATCAGCATCAGCAGCGCGAGCAGGCAGAGGACAGGCGCCAGCGCAGCCGTGAGGTTCAGCATCGGATGGCACTCGAGATCGCTGTGAGCCTACCGCAGGACCTTGAAAGACACCATGAGCTCGCGGCGCGGCGCGACGCCGTCCTCGAAGGCGACCGCGGCCCCCAGCGACAGCATCATGTCGAGCGCGGACAACGTCGTCACCTGGAAGTCGAGCTGCGCGCCGGCGTTGGCGGCCGTGCGGCGGAAGTCCTCGTGGTCCACGTTGGTCATGAGGCCACCGACGAAGATCGCCGGCCGCAACCAGGTGACATAGAAGCCGGGCGTGCCCAGCCGGCGGAACCGGAGCGGCGGAAGGTTCCATTCGAGCGTGGATTTCAGGAAATTGCGCCCGCCGATCTCGTTGAGGTCGGCGCCAGGAAACGCGTAGTACTCGCGGTAGCGCTTGGCCTCGCCGCGGTCGACCCAGTTGTTGCCGAAGCCGCCGAAAAAGAAGTTGGCAAAGGGTGCGTTGCGCGACCCCGGTGACATGCCGGCCGCACTCCGCAACCAGATCGAGGAGTGCGCGAGCGGCAATGGCGCGCCGATATCGACAGTACCGTGTGTGCGGCCGAACCACTCGCCCGCCGCCTGCGTGCCGTCGAGGCTCACCGACCACAGCAGACCCTTCTCGTCATCGACCCGGCCCAGCGAGGAGCGGACGTGGCTGCCCTTCAGCGTGACGTCGCCGGCGAAGAGGCGATCGACATCCACCGCGACGTTTTGATACTGCGGCAGTCGATCGAGGTTGCCCGCGAACACGGCGTTGGTGCCGATCTCGACGCGCCGCGGCTCATCGAAGACCAGCGTCCGGCGATAGCCGAGGCCGAGGGTGTAGCCTTTGCGCCCGGTCTTCGTCGGTCCGAACAGATCGTAAAAATCGGCGTCGTTGTAGGTCGCGCGCGCCCGCCAGTCATACCGCTGGTACTCGGCGCGCAGATGGACGCGTTCGTCCGCGGCGAGCGACGTGTCCGGACTGTACGAGGCCGAGAAATTCAGCCGGTTCAACTGGAGCGGATCGGAGAAATTCGCGCGGGCACCGAGGGCCGCGGAATCCTTGTAGCCCTGGACGATCGGATAGATCGACTCACGGCGCATGCCTCCCGCGAGCGCGTAGGTGCCGGTCACGAGGTTCTTGCCATCGAGCCGGACGTCGTTCGGCGAGCCGACCATCCAGTTTTTCAGCACGGGATGCGCCTCCACGAGGCGCTCACCGAAAAAGGTGATCGCGCTGACGTCCTCGAGCCGTGTCGCCGCAATGCGCGCCGGCACGAAGCCCTCGCCCGAGTACCGGAAGACGAACAGGTCTGCGTCTTCGGGCCGCGGGACCGGCCGGAAAAAGCCGGTCTCGGCGTTGCTCAGCGCCGACACCTCTTTCGTCGCGATGTCGTACTTGAAGATGTTCGAGACGCCCGTGTAGTACGAGCTGCCCACCAGCGCCGTGCTGTCCGGCGTGAACACGAAGCCCGACGGCACGGACGGTCCGAAATCGAACTGCGCCTCCGGAGTCGCGTCACCCGCGAGGAGGCGCTCGGTCGCAAACAGCCGCACGTCCTGCTTGCCGGTCACCTCGCCGAAGGACGCCGAGAGGCGCTTTCCGTCCGGCGACACGTCGAGGTCATAGACCACCGTGCCGTACGGCCAGGTGTAGATGCGCGTCCATTCCTTGTACGGCGCCTGCATCCGCACCAGCGACACGATGCCACTGAGATGCCGGATGCCCCACAGCGTCCGGTCCGCCTTGTTGAAGGCCAGATCGCCGATGCGCGCGTCCTTCATCAGCAGCTCGGTCTGCCGGGTGCGGGGATCCAGCCGCACGAGATCCCGATGCGCGCCGTTGTCGGTCGTGTAGAACAGCTGCTTCGCCCCGGGGGCGTACGCGAGGGAGGCCACCGTGTAGATGACGGGCCCCTTGATGTCCACGAGTCGCTCGAGCTCGCCGGTGTTCACATCGATGGCACCCACGTGCGCCACGACGCCCGGGTAATTGAACGCGGCGTAGAGCTTGCCGGCCGATTCGTCGTAGTAGGCACGCGAGACCGAGCCGAGGGCGCGGCGCGAGACGTCCCGATACGGCGTCGTCGGGTACTGCCGGATGGCCTCGAGATTCGCCTGCTGGAAGGCGCGCTCCCACTCGATCCAGGCGCTCCAGGCGTCCGCGAGCGAGCGGCCGTAGATTTTCCGGAAGTGGCTCGCGTAGTAGGCCCGGCTGCCCTCCTGCCGGCGCACCCACTCGACCAGCCGCTCCGGGGAATAGGTGTTGGCCAGCCACATCATGAACCGCGTGCCATACAGGTACGAGTTGATCTGGAGCTGGAAGTCGACCTTGGTGCCCTCAGAGACGAGACCGAGCGGATCGTAGAAGCGGGCGCCATCACGCACCATCGAGCGGAACACCATCTCGTCGTAGCCGCTCTGCGCGCGGCCGATGCCACCTGCCATCCAGGTGTCGATGAACACCGCGATGCCTTCGTGGTACCACCGCGGCGCCGCCACGCGGGGGGCCGTCAGGTACATGTAGAGAATCGTCTCGGGCTGCTCGGCGATCGGATTCACCTTCCCGCCGAACAGCCGGCGGAACATGCGGTCGCGGCGGCTCGCCTGGTCCATGGTCGCCACGTGCACCAGCTCGTGGTTCATGATCGTGTTCATCCGCTCGTTGGCGGCAAGCGTTTCGAAGGCAAAACTCAGCGGCGAGACCTGCACCATCATGGTGCTGCGGGGGACCACCGACACCCCGGCGTTGCCGGCGTCTTCGAAGTCCGCCAGGAGCACGGTAATGTCCGTGTCCGGCTCATACCCGAGCAACTTCGCCTGAAAGGCCAGCGAGTTGAAGAACGTGCGCACGGCGTACGGCACCAGGTACGACTCCGCGCCTTCGAAGTACACCAGCCGCAGGCGGCTCCCCTCCTGGGTGCTCAGTTGCGCATGGGCGGACGAGGCATGAAGGAGCGTCGCGCACGCAAAGACCGCCGCCGCCACGGGTCGCAGATCAGGGGTTCGCATGGTGTCCGACGGGGTGATGCTACCGCAGCGCGGTGGGCCGGCCCCGGAAAGAGACCCGCCGGGCCAGCACGGAGGCCCGGCGGGTCACTCGTCGAGGGAGGGTCAGTAGGCGCGCGACAGGGCGCTGGCGAACGACTGGTGACGCAGCGCCGCCGCGAATCCGCTGTGCTGTAAGGCCGCCTGGAGCGCGTCCGAGCGCAGGGCGGCACGCATTTCTGCACTCGCGAGCATCGCGCGCAGGTTCGCCGATGCGAGCATGTTCCGGAGCTCGGCGGCGGCAAACGCCTGGCGGATGTTGGCAGATGCCAACGCCGCCGAGAGGTTCGCGTCGGCGAAGGCCTGCCGGATCGCCGCAGACCCGAGCGACGCACGTAGCGCGGGCTCGGCCAGTGCCGCCTGCAGCGACGCGTGGCTGAAGGCCGCCCGGAGCTGCGCATCGGCGAACATCGCGCGCAGAGCGCTCGACGCGAGCGCCGCGTGCATCGCGGGATGCGCCAGGGCCGCCTGCATCTCCGCATCCGCGAGGGCCGCGCGAACGTTGGGCCGCGACAGCGCCGCCGCCAGGTCTTCATCGGCAAACGCCGCGCGCAGGTTGGCCGATTGGAGGCTCGCACGCAGGGCCGGCTCCGCCAGGGCCTGCCGGAACTCCGCGTCCGCGAGCGCCTGCCGGACGGCCGCCTTCGAGAAGGCTGCCATCAGGTTGGCATCGGCAAACGCCGCCTGCAGTTCTGCATCGGCGAAGGCCGCCCGGATCTGCGCCTCGGCGAGTGCGGCTTCGACGGCATCATCCGCGAGCGCGGCCTGCATGTTGGCGTGCGCCAGCGAGGCCCGCACCTCGGCCGCCGAGAGCGCCGCTGCCAGGTCCTCGTCCGCGAACATCCGCGCCAGCGCGGCATCGCCCGCCACCTTCTGCAACGCCGCTTCGAACTCCGGTTCGGCGAGCGCCGCGCGTACCTGGACATTGGCGAGCATCGCGCGCAGCTCGGCATTGGCCAGCATCTTCCGCGCGTTCGGGTCCTTCACCAGGCGGTCGAACGTCTCGCTCTGCATGAACGCCTGCGCCTCGGTGTTGCCGACGGCGACGTCCCCACCGGTGAGCTGCGGCGCCTGGTAACGCTTGGCGGCGCCAATGGACGCGTCGGTCCCCTCCGGTGCCGGCGGCAGCACGCCCCCGATCCACAGACCGACGAGAACGACGACCGCCGCAGTACTGATGCCCCACACGATTTTCGATCTGCTCGACATCGGCTCCTCCAGGCGGGAATCTGATCCCGCAACAGCATCGACCACTCTGCCTGTCGCTCGTCGCATTCCGGGCACGAGCGACCTCCATCCATGCCGGCTCGGATGCGGCCCCGCCTGCACCCGCGCCATGATCTCCGCCACCCCATGCTCGGGCGGCTCGATTGACCGGCCGGCCTCCAGCCCCTCGTCGAGCGCCTTCAGCACCGCCATCGCCATCCGGGCTTCAGAGTTGCGGGTGAGCAGGCTCTCGAGACGCTGCACGTCGTCGGGCAGCAGGTCGCTCTCGTGATGCCGCTGCAGCAATTCGATGTCGTCTCTTCCCAGCATCCTTCAGACCCTCTCGACGAGCAGCTCGCACAGTCGCTGTCGCGCGCTGAACAACCTGGACTTCACCGTCTTTTCCGGCACTCCGAGTGCCGCGGCCATCTGTTCGTATCGCATCTCCGCAAAATATCGGAGGAGGATGACGTCACGCTGCGCCTCGGGCAGCTGCAGCAGCGCCTTCCGCACCCGCCGCCGGGTCTCGGCCGTGTCGTTCGGATCGCCCGCCGACTCCGGCCCCGCCATCGCGGCGTCGAGACCCTGCATCGGGCGCCTCGCGCGCAGCGCGTTGAGGCATTCATTGACGAGGATCCGATAGATCCAGCTGAAGAACCGACGCTCGCGATCGCAAGTCGCCAGCCCCTTGTACGCCTTCAGAAACGTCGTCTGCGTAACGTCCTTCGCCTCCTCGCGGTCGCCAAGGAGGCGGGCGGCGACGCGGAACAGCGGCCCGTGATACCGCTCGACCAGTGGTTCGAACGCCGAACTGTCACCTGCGAGACATCGGCCGATCAAACCGTCCTCGTCGTCTGCACCTGTCTGTAAATACACAAGGCACCCCGGAAAGTTGGTGGCGACTTATAGCACATCGCCGCCGGGGGCGTATGATGAGCGCACCTGAGGGTGGATCCAGCATGCCAGCCGGGCGTCACGCCCATATCCCCATCGGCGGCCCCGCTGTCGGCCAGGCCACCGCGGCGCTCGACGCTTTCTGCGCCGCCGAACAGCTGCCGGAGGAGATTGCCTGGCGGCTGCGGGTCGCCCTCGACGAGATCATCGCGAACGTCGTGACCTACGGGACCCTCGGCGCCCGTCCGGCTGAGTTGGCCGCCGGGGGCCGCTCCGAGCCTCCCGCCGTCGACGTGTGGTTCCATCGCGACGGCTTGCTGGTGGAAGTCACCATCGAGGATGATGGTCCGCCATTTGACCCGCTCGCCCGGCCGGATCCTGTCGTCACGCTGCCACTCGAGAACCGGCAGCCGGGGGGCCTCGGGATCGCGCTCGTGAAGGTCCTGATGGACGACGTCCGGTATGAGCGGACGACTCGGAATGTCTTGATTATTCGCAAGCATCTGGAGGCCGGACCGGCGGCGTAGCAGGAACCCATGAATATCCAGCACATCTCTCGGGACGGCGTGGTCGTGATCGCGCCGTCGGGTCGCATCGATACGACAACCAGCGGCGCGGTTGACGAGGCGATCCGCCGGAGCGTCGATGGCGGCACACGCGATCTCGTCGTGGATTTCGCCCAGGTCGAGTACATCAGCAGCGCGGGTCTGCGCGTGTTCCTCGTGCTCGCCAAACGCATGCGCGACCTCCAGGGCCGGCTGGTGCTGTGCGGCCTGCCCGAACCGGTCCGGCAGGTATTCCGCCTCGCCGGCTTCATGCCGCTCTTCCTCGTCGAGCCGTCCAGGGACGCCGCCCTCGCGAAACTCGCGCCACAGCCATGAGCACCATCAGGCTCCGGATCGAGGCTCCCGGCGCTCAGATTGCGGAGCGCGAGTGCGCCGAGGGTGAGGTCACGTTCGGTCGCGGCGCCGGGTGCGACGTCGTGGTCAACGACCACTCCATGTCACGCCGGCACGCCCGCATCGTTGCGGAGGGGGATGGCTGGATCATCGAGGATCTCGGCGCGCGGAACGGCACGTTCGTCAATGGCGAGCGGGTGGACGACCGGCGGCCAGTCGCGCCGGGGGACGTCGTCCAGATGGGCGCCGCGCGCGTGAGGATCAGCGGAATCGCCGTTGACCCGGTGCCGGCGGCGCTCGGCGTCAGCGACTTCGGCACGTCCATCTTCCGGTCGGCCAGCGAGATCAGCCGCGAGCTCGACGCGTCCGAGACGGCGTCCCGCGTGGCGGCGCGCCTCAAGGCCCTCAACGACTTCCATCGCGCCATGGCGGGCCCCATTTCACTCGACGCGCTCCTGGAGCTGCTGCTCGAGCGCCTCTGCACCGCCCTGCAGCCGGAAGAGGGAGTCATTCTCATCCGACAGCCGGACGGCACGATGAGGACTGCGGCGAGCCGCCGGCTGCCGAATGCGACCGGGGACCTGCTGGTGTCGCGCCGGCTCATCACGGAAGTGGTGGACAAGGGGACGGCGGCGCTCGTCACCGATATCGCCACGGACGAACGCTTCTCTGCCGCCCAGAGCATCATCGGCTCCGGCATCCGCAGCATCCTGGCGGCGCCGATCAGCGATGCGGCAGGATGCGTGGGCATGGTGGCGATCTATTCGCGCGCGGACCGGCGCCGGTTTGGCGAGGACGATCTGGAGCTGCTCGTGTCACTCGCGTCGGCCGCGGCGCTTCGCATCCGAAACGTGGCACTGTCGGAAGAGGCGGCCGCGCGGCGGGTGCACGACCGCGAGCTCGCGCTGGCGCATGACATCCAGATGGCGATGCTGCCGCGCCGGTTTCCGGAGCGCCCGGACCTCGAGATGGCCGCCGCCCTCATCCCGGCGCGCGCCGTCGGCGGCGACCTCTACGACTTCCTCCTCGAGAACGAGAGCCTCTGGCTCATCGTGGCCGACGCCGCGGGTAAGGGGGTCAGCGCCGCCCTGTTCATGGCCGTCACACGGACGCTCTTCCGTGCGGTGGCGCACAGCGACGCGACGGTCGCCTCCGTGGTGTCGCGCATGAACAGCGAGCTCGCGCGCGACAACGATGGGCAGTTCTTCGTCACGGCCGTCGTGGGACGCCTGGACCTGCGGTCGGGGGCGCTCACGTACGTGAGCGCCGGCCACCCGCCTCCGCTGCGCGCCGCGGCCTCGGGGGTCGCCGCGCTCGATTCCACCGAGGGTATGGCACTGGGCATCATGGCGGACGCCGTGTACGCCGAAGGGCGGGTGGCCCTCGCGGCCGGAGACGTGCTGCTGCTCTTCACCGACGGCGTGACCGACGCCATCGACGGCGCCGGGGAGCTGTTTGCCGATGCCCGGTGCCATGCCTGCTTCACCGCCAGCGCTGCGCAGCCGGCGTCCGAGATCGTGACGAGCCTGGTGGACGCGGTCGGTGGATTCGCGGCGGGCGTTCCGCAGGAGGACGACATCACGATCCTCGCCCTGCGCTACCGCGGACCCGCCGGTCCCGCGTGAATCCCGGAGCCGGTCAGAACCGGCCGAAGAGAGATCCGAGACCGGTCACATCGTCTTTGACGGTGATCCGGAACAGCTGGGCGGCATTGTCGTACATCAGGAGCTGCTTGTCTTTTCCAGGCAGCGGCAGCTCGGACACGAAGCGCAGGTAAGACTCCATCGACGAGATCGGCCAGTCGGTGCCGAACAGCACCTTGCGCGGATTCATGCCCCAGACCATCATCTCCTGCAGCTGCTTCCGCATGTACTCCTCGAACCGGTCGGTGAAGTCGCCGAGCACGAGGCCGGAGATATCGGCGTAGACGTTGTCGTTCTTGTAGACGACCTCCATGCAGTCGCGGAACCACGGGTTCCCGAGATGGCAGATCAGGAACTTGACGCGCCACATCCACCCGGTTCCGCCGCATCGACGCCTGGAGGCGGGCCAGGCAGGCGGGCAGCGCATCGATGGCCTCGTCGTGGTAATTGTTCAGATGCGTATGGCAGTCGATGATCATCGATCCATTATTTGCGGGTATACCGCTCGATCACCGACGCCGCCCAGTCGCGGCCGCCGATCCCGAACGCCAGCGCCAGCGCGAGACACAGCGCGCTGAAGGGGATCTGGAAGGCCGAGACCAGCACGCGGCTTTCGATGGCGAGCTGCTCGGCCGCCGTGAAGAGCACGAACCCGAGGACCGCGAAGCGCGTGATCGCGCCGATCGGCTCAGCCGCAGGACTGCCGATGTTGCTCAGATATGAGTAGACCAACATTAGCGCTGTCCGTAAGCAACATAACAGCCCTTCTCAGACCCCTGCGTCTCGCCCTGACACAGCTTGGCCTGACACAGCAAACATCGGGATCCCTCCAGGAACGGTCATGACATCCCGCCCTGGAAGTCGTCAGCGACCGCTGCCGGCGGCGCGTTCCCAAGAGGCAGCGGAACGGTGGCATTGCCTTCATGGAGGAGACCGCACGCAAGTAGGCCAAGTCCAAGCTCTCACTGCGTGCCCGCACCTTGGGTGAAACAAGCGTGGCGGGCCGGCGATACGTGGCGCCGACAACCGACAGGAGGAAAACATCGGGAACCCTCCGAGCATCGATGCGCAAATCCCGGCCCGGAGGTCGTCGGTGGCCGCTGCTCACGGCCCGCCATAGCCATAATGGTCTCCTTTCTGAGGGCAGCGAAACCCTGGTATCGCCCTCACGAAGGAGGAGTCTCCGAAGTAGGACGTGCCGTTTGGGCGGGACGGGGCGGAACCAGATGTGCGTTGTCTCAGCGTCCCGGAGGAGACATAAACCCCATTACAGGACGCCTTGGTTGATCGACGCGCCGTCGAATCCCGCGCGGCCAATTCCGCCGAATTCCACGTGCTCGCAAATCCCGCTTGCTCCGTTTTCCCGGGGGCGTCTGCGACCGCGCTCCGAAAGTCCAGGTGGGATCGGGGATAGGAAACATTAGCGCTGTCCGTAAGCAACATAACGGCCCTTCTCAGACCCCTGCGTCTCGCCCTGACACAGCTCGGCCCCCTGTGATCTGACACAGTGAACTGACACAATCGGCTATCTCGTGCAGGACAGCTGCGGGCACGAGGACGGGGTCGGCAGCCGGTTCTTCTCGGTGTTCAACGGCAGCAGAGCCGCTGCGCCCGCTGCCGCCGCCCGCGCCTTCGGGGCGCTGGCGCTTGAGGATCAGGTAGGAGGCATCGGGCGAGAAGAGGAAGGCGTCGATCTCCTGCCACGCCTGCACCGCGCCGGTCGCGAGGTTGCGCAGCTCCGCGCGCCGCGGCGGTATCGGCTCCGCGCCGCCCCGGCCGGCCCCTTGGGGGCCCTGTGCGCCCGGCGACTCCGGGCCCGGAGCCGCGCTGCCGCGCCCGCCGCGGCCGCGCCGCGCCCGCCCGGGATCGACCTGATACGCCAGCCACCGCGAGTCCGGCGAGAACGTCCCGCCCGTCGCGTCCGGCACGGCCAGGTCCTGGTTCGTCTCGGGGTTCAGCAGGTGCAGCACCGGCTTCGTCTCGGGAGCCGGGACGTTGGTGAGCTGCAGCACGTACGTCACCCACTTCCCGTCGCCCGAGATCTCCTGGTCGGTGATGCTGCGCCAGCGCGTGTAGTCCTCGACGGTGAGGGGCTTCTTGGCGGGCGGCTGTGCGCGAGGCCGCGCGGGTGCGGCGGCCAGGACGACGAGCAGCGCGAGCGCGAGCGGCACAAGAGAGCGACGGTTCATGGGCTCATCTCCTCAGATGAGGCCGATGATACACGCGATGCGCTCGCCGCGGTCATTCACGATCGGGCGCTGGGCGCCGGGCGTTGGGCGCTCGGGCCTGCCGCGCCGAAGCCCGCAGGGCGAAGGCGGCGCGTGGGGCGGCTGGTCTTTACCGGCGGCTGCTGCATCGCTCCTTCGGCGACGTCGTTCTGTGTCAGGACGCGCGGGCGGGTCGGAGAGCGGTCGTTCCGGCAACCGGACGTTCAGCTCCGAGTAGCGGCGCTTGGGGCCGCCGCTCGCATCGTCCGGGGAACCCTCCCGCCTCTCGAATCAGGCCTTCGTCGGCCATGCGCGCGAGGGCGGCGTGTCCGGCCGCGTCATTGACGGCGGACGAGGGGTCCGTGCATGATAAGTGCATGGCCGTGAAGACCATCACCATCGACCTCGAGGCCTACGACGCGCTCGCGCGTCACAAGCAACCCGGACAGTCCTTCTCGCAGGTCATCAAGGCGCACTTCGGGCCGCGGAAGACCGTTGGGGCGTTCCGCCAGGCGTTACGGTCCGCGACGGTCTCGGACCGCGCGCTCTCAGCCGTGGAACGCGCGGTGCGGTCGCGCCGGCGGTCCCCCGCAAGGACGCCGACGCTGTGATCCATCTGGACACGACCTTCCTGGTCGATCTGCTCCGCGAGCAGCGGCGCGACCGGTTCGGCCCGGCCTCGAGCTACCTCGAACAACTGCCGGACAACGAGTTGCTCGGCGTGAGCGTCCACGTCGTGTGCGAGCTCATGTCGGGGGCGCACGCCGCCGGCTCCCCGCCCGGCGAGCAGGACCGGCTGACGCGGCTCTGCGAGGCGCTCGTCGTGCACTACCCCGACGCACGATTCGGCCCGGAGTACGGACGGCTGCTGGCTGCCATCCAGGCCTCGGGGAAGACCATCGCGACGATGGACCTCTTGATCGCGACGGCCGCGGTACTCGAGGGGGCGCCCCTCGTCACCCGCAACACGCGTCACTTCTCAAAGGTCCCCGGCCTCCGGCTCGAGGAGTACTGACCCGCCTGCGGCGCGTGAACGGGAATGACGTTCTCAACAAGTGGCCAAAACGAATCCGCCGGCGCGCGCGCAAGCAGGACGCGCGGGCGGGTCGGAGAACGGTCGTTTTCACCTTGGCGTCGTACAGGTGGACCGCGTCCGGCAAGGCGACGTATCAGCACCTGCATGAGTGGGCGCGTGCGGCTCCGTCGGCCGCCTGCTGTCGCTCGTCTTCTGGGCGCTCATCGTCGTCGTGTCGGTGAAGTACCTGGTGTTCGTGATGCGCGCCGACAACCACGGCGAGGGCGGCATCCTCGCGCTGATGGCGCTCGTCGCGGGCAGCGGCCGCGCCCGCAAGGTGAACCGCCGGGTGCTCGTGATGCTCGGGCTGTTCGGCGCGGCGCTGCTCTACGGCGACGGCATGATCACGCCGGCAATCTCGGTGTTGAGCGCGATCGAGGGGCTGCGGGTGGCCACGCCGGTCTTCCAGCCCTACGTCATCCCGATCACGATCGGCGTCCTGATCGGCCTGTTCACGGTGCAGCGGAAGGGCACGGCCGCCGTCGGCGCCGTGTTCGGCCCCGTCACCCTGGTGTGGTTCGCGACGATCGCGGCGCTCGGCCGATCCGCCTCGCCTGGTTCAGCCTCGTCCTGCCGGCGCTCGTCTGCAACTACTTCGGCCAGGGCGCGCTGCTGCTGGCCGACCCCGCCGCGGTGGACAACCCGTTCTACCGGATGGTGCCGGGGTGGGCGCTCTATCCGCTGGTCGCCTTGGCCACCGCGGCGACGGTCATTGCGTCCCAGGCCATCATCTCGGGCACCTTCTCGCTCACGCGCCAGGCGGTGCAGCTCGGCTACTGCCCGCGCGTGCAGATCCGGCACACGTCCACCGAGGAGATCGGCCAGATCTACGTGCCGCTCGTGAACTGGATCCTGATGGTCGCCACGATCGGCCTCGTCGTCGGCTTCCAGACGTCGAGCGGCCTGGCGGCGGCGTACGGCGTCGCGGTGTCCACGACGATGGTGATCACCACGAGCCTCGCCTACGTCGTCGCGCGCGAGCTGTGGAAGTGGCCGGTCGTCCTGGCCCTGGCGCTCTCGACCGCCTTCATCGTGATCGACCTCGCGTTCTTCGGCGCCAACCTGCTCAAGATCGCGCACGGCGGCTGGTTTCCCCTGCTCGTCGCCGCGGGGGTGTACGCGCTGCTCTCGACGTGGAAGCGGGGCCGGCAGCTCGTCGCCGAGCGGCTGCGCACGAGCACGCTGGCGCTCGACACGTTCCTCGAGCTGGTGCGCGAGCTGAAGCCGGCGCGGGTCGCGGGCACCGGCGTGTTCATGTCGGCCAGCGCGGAGGGCGTGCCCGCGGCCCTCGTGCACCACCTCAAGTTCAACCGGGCCCTGCACGAGCGGCTGGTGCTGCTCACGATCGACATCGAGGAGCGCCCGCACGTGCCGCGCGGCGACCGTGTGACCATCGAGCCGCTCGAGGGCGGGATCACGCGGCTCGTCGGCCGCTACGGCTTCATGGACACGCCGAATGTCATGGAGATCGTGGGGCGCGCCGAGGCGAAGGGGCTCAAGGTGGACCTCACCGACGCCACCTTCTACCTGGGGCGCGAGATCGTGGTCGCGTCGCCGCGGCCGGGCATGGCGCGGTGGCGCGAGCGCCTCTTCGTGCTGATGCTGCGCAACGCACGCCGGGCCGTGGACTTCTTCCGCATCCCGAGCGACCGCGTCGTCGAGCTCGGCGTCAAGATCGAGCTGTGACGACGGCCGGAGTCCGCGGATGACGTGGTTCCTGTGTCAGGGACGCGCGGGCGGGTCGGAGAACGGTCGTCAACCGCCGACACCACGATGATGTAAGCGGGAGGTCAGTCTGTCTCTTCGTGAACAAGCCGGCCGCCTTTGGCGCCGTCATCGAACTCTGTTCTGGATGCTGCACTCGGCGTGGGCACTTGCCGCCGGGACCGTGATCGTACTCCTCGCCCGGGAGCGGTATCACCTCGTGCTGTGGGTGGTGCTGTTCCTGGCATTGGCGTGGACCTCAACGCTGTTCTTCGGCCGAGAGGCCACCGCGGGCGACGCGACGCCGCCGGGGCTCATGCACGAGGTGACATCCTACGTCACCCGCGTCCTGTACCAGGAGACGCTGTTCTTCCTGCTGCCGTTCTACGCGTACTCCACGGTGGCCGAGTCTCCCAACGTCGTGTTTCTGGCCCTCCTCGCGGGGCTGGCCGTGCTCTCGTGCATCGACCTGGTCTTCGACCGATGGCTTCGGACCCGTCCGGTGTTCGCGTTGCTGTTCTTCGCCATCGTGACGTTTGCCGCCATCAACCTCCTCCTGCCTCTACTTGTTGGGCTCGGACCCCGTTTCGCCGCGCCCGGGGCGGCCTTGCTGGCCATCGGCACGGGCGCGCCGCTGGCCCTGCGCACGTCACCCCAGGCCATGGGCGCCCGGTTACGGCTCGTCGCGGCAGCAGGGCTGATGCTTGTGGTGGCCGTGGGCTTTCCTGTGCTCATCCCTCCGGTCCCCCTCCGGCTGCAGCATGCGGCCTTCTCCTCGGGGATCGAGCGCAGTTCACTGACGCTGTCCAATACCCTGACCGATCATGTCGCCTCGGCACAGGTGGGCGGGGCCCTCGCGGTGCTCGCCGAGGTCTTCGCGCCGTCAGCGCTGCCCACGAGCGTGCAACTTGATTGGTGGCACGACGGAGCGCTCCTGCGCGTCTCTCGCGAAGTCGGGATCACCGCGCACGCCGCGGGCTTCAGGGTCTGGGACGCTTATCACCCAGCGTCGGGCGTGGTACCGCCGGGGCACTACCGGGTCGTGTTTCGCACCGTCGGGGGACGCGTGTTCGGCGTGGTGGCTCTGACGGTGGACGACTGAGGCAAGGGACCAGAGGATTCTTGAGGCAGGGCCTCGTGGTGCCGCCCCAAAGCGAAAGCGGAGGGACCCGGCCCGGGCCTCTCCGCCTCCGCCGCGATCCGCTGCCTGGTGTCAACCCGGGGACCAGGCGCGCCACGCCAGGTACGCAACGACGATGGCGACGAACCACAGCACCAGGCGCGCCATGCCCATGAGTCCGGTGTGCGCGACGTGCCGTGTGCCCTTCGCTTTGATGCCGGTGATGGCCGCGGCGCCCGTGAGGATGACGGCGAGACCGAACCAGGCGAGCCATGACATGACCGCAGGCTACCCGATGTCGCCCGCTCGGTACGTCCCGTTCGGCACACCAGGGCCGCCAGAGAGTTCGTAGAATGCCGGAATGACGACGCGCTTCACGAAAGGGGCACGTTCATGATGGAGCCCACAATGAAGACCCAGGCGCGATGGGCCGTCCTGTTGCTCGCGTTCGTTCTCGTGCCCGCCGGATGTTCCGACAAGACATCCGACGAGAGGCCGCCGGCGCCTGCCCCACAAGCCGCGCCGACGCCGGCACCGGAGGCCGCGCCGACTCCTGAACAACGCCCGGCGCTTTCCACACCAGCCACGCCGGAGCCGGCCCCCGAACTGCGCGCCGCGAAGGAGCCGGCTCCATCGACGAAGCGTCCCGCCACGCCGCCCGAGCCGACGAAACCCGAGCCGGCCAAGCCCGAGCCGGCCAAACCCGAGCCGGCCAAACCCGAGCCGGCGGCACCCGAGCCCGCTCGCCCCCAGGAACCGACCCCGGCGCCGGCGACTTCGAGCGCTCCTCAGAAACCTGTCGCCACCGCGCTCGGGAAGACGACGGCCAAGGAGTTCGTGGTCCTGACAGGCGCTCCGTTGGGCGGGGTTCGGCTGGCGCACACGCTGCACGTCGAGCGCGCCGGCAACGCGTGCACCAGGTGCCACCACGCGTCCAGGCCGGAGCAGCCGGCCACCGCGCCGCAGCAGGCCTGCGCCGACTGCCACACGAAGGTGGCGGCGTCGCCGATGACGACGAAGTACCAGGCCGCGTTTCACAACCCGATGGCGCAGTCCGGCACGTGCATCGACTGCCACAAGGCCGAAAACGCAAAGGGGAAACACGCGCCCGTGAAGTGCGCGGAGTGTCACAAGAAGGACAACCGTTAGAAGGGCACGCCGGTGCACATCCTGATGGCCTGGCTCGAGCGGGCTGTGTCAGGGAGACGCGCGGGCGGGTCGGCGAACGGTCGTTCCGTCAACCGCCGATACCCCGCTCATGCTTCCTATCGCCATCGCGTTGCGACTCGATCCGTGGCGTCGAGATAGAGTGCGAAGACGCATCAGACCATTCGACTGGCGCCAGCCCTCGGGGTTCCTCGAGGATTGGTCGTCTCTGCGCATCGTGCAGAAGCAAGTGGGGTGTTCCGTCCGGCTCTGGTGCGCTTAGAACCGGTGCGTGTAAATCACCTTCGAGGCCGCGCGCCGATCGAGTGTCCGCCACCCGCCCAGCCGATCGTCCCGCCAGTTGTGCGTGTAGACGACGTACACGTCGTTGCCGGGCCGCAGGATCCAGCGGAAGCGTGACTGCCAGCCGAGCAGGCGGCTGACCGAGTCGTGCTGCAGCGGTGACGCGGTCGATCATCTGGCTGCTCACCACGGTCTTGCCCACCGCCGCGTCCGCGCGCCACGCCGGGCGATGCTGGAACAGATAGTGGATGGCCACCGACAGATAGTGATTCGGCGGGAGCAACCCCGCGCTGCGCGTGACGATGCCATGCCGGTCGTGGTCGGGGTCGCAGGCAAAGGCGATCGCGAACCGATCTTTCAGATCGATCAGCCGCCGCATCGCATAGGGCGAGGAGGGGTCCATGCGAATCTGGCCGTCCCAGTCGACCGTCATGAACCGGAAAGTCGGATCGACGGCCTCGTTGACGACGGTGAGATTCAGGCCGTAGCGCTCGGCGATCGGACCCCAGTAGTGGACGCCCGCGCCCCCGAGTGGATCCACACCCAGGGTGATCCCGGCGCCACGGATGGCGTCCATGTCGATCACGTTGACGAGATCGCTCGTGTAGGCCGTGACGTAGTCGTGCCGATGTATCGTGGAGGCACGCAGAGCCTTCTCGTACGGGATCCGCTTCACCCCTCGAAGGCCGGCGTCGAGCAGCTCGTTCGCTTTGGCCTCGATCCACCGGGTGACCGCGGGTTCGGCCGGTCCCCCGTGCGGAGGGTTGTACTTGAAGCCGCCGTCGTGGGGCGGATTGTGGGAGGGGGTGATCACGACGCCGTCGGCGAGTCCGGTCGTGCGCCCGCGGTTGTACGTGAGAATCGCGTGAGAGACGGCTGGGGTCGGCGTGTACTGATCTCTGTCCGCAATCATGAGCGCGACGCCGCGTGCCGCCATCACTTCGATCGCACTCGCACGGGCCGGGACGGAGAGGGCGTGCGTGTCCATGCCGAGGAACAGCGGGCCATCGATCCGCTGGAGCGCCCGGTAGAGGCAAATCGCTTCGGCGATGGCGAGGACGTGCGCTTCGTTGAACGCCTTGTCCAGCGCCGAGCCACGGTGCCCCGACGTGCCGAAGGCGACGCGTTGCGCAGGGACCGAGGGATCCGGCGCCTCCGCGTAATAGGCCGTCACAAGTGCCGGCACGTTCACCAGCATCGCCGGGTCGGCCGGGTGTCCGGCTGTGGGACTCACGGTCATGGTCGTCCGCCCGTCCGGATGTTTCCTCTCGGGCGGTAGTCGCAGACCCAGACCTGGCCGAGCGTCGGGCAGACGGACATGCCGCAGCCGACGACCCTGGTGGTGGCCCACACGATCTGCGTGTAGTGCCCGCACTGGCGGTTCCCGGCGCAGGTGTCGTCGGCCGCGGAGTAGTCGGCGGATTCCGCGCCCCACGCGTCCACGACCTGGGTGGCCGTGACCGCGAACCGCTCGTCCTGGCGCCCCTCTACCCGCAGCGGTCCCACGCGGAACAGATTCTCACCGACATCCTCCGGCAAGGGCCCGTGCTCGAAGGCGCATCCGTGTGCCGCGAGATACTCGGCGCGGGCCTGGGCCCCCCTCGCGAGATCCGCGGCCCAGCGGAGCGGAGGCACGCCGACGCGCCGGCGCCACGCGTTGTGGGCGCGCACGATGTCGTCGGCCTGCGCGCGGGTGAGACCGCAGGCATCAGGTCCTGCGCGGCCGCCGGTACCCACGAACGCAGCTGCGAAGGCGACGAGCAGGGCAACGCCGAATGCCGCAAAGAACCGTGTGGCTGCGCTCATCCTGTCTCGGCGACCCTGGCACATTCGCGGCCAGGTTGGTGGCCCCGGCCTGGGTCGGACTCGGTGCGCCAGAAACCGCACCGAGTCATTGGATCGGTGCTAACATGAAGCTCCAAAGACGGCTTGATCGGCGTCCTTGCCATTCAGGCCCCAACCCCATGGGACTCAAGAAGAAGCGGGAAGCCAGCGTTCCAATCCCCACCTCCAACCAGGCGTTTGATGCCCAGGCTTTTCTCGATTCGGCCGGCCTGTCGAGAACCGTCGTGGCGTTTCGACGGTCCGAGACGATCTTCGCTCAGGGTGATCCCGCGAAGGCCGTCATGTACATTCAGTTTGGCGGTGTGAAGCTCTCCGTGATCTCGAGGACCGGCAAGGAAGCGATCGTGGCCATCATGGGCCCGAGGGAGTTTCTCGGCGAAGGGTGCCTGGCCGGTCAATCGATTCGTATGGGGACGGCGACCGCGATGACGCCGGCCACGCTCCTGGTCATCGACAAGCACGAGATGGCGCGCGCGCTCCATGCGGAACATGCGCTCTCGGAAATCTTCATCACGCACGTGCTGGCACGGAACATGCGGGTCGAAGAGGATCTGGTCGATCAGCTCTTCAACTCCAGCGAGAAGCGGCTGCCCCGCACGCTGCTGCTGCTCGCCCGTTACGGCAAACAGAGCCCCCCCGAACAGGTGCTTCCCGCCATCTCTCAAGAGATGCTCGCCGAAATGGTCGGCACCACGCGGTCGCGCGTCAACTTCTTCATGAACAAGTTCAGGAAACTGGGCTTCATCGAGTACAACGGCGAGCTCAAGGTCCACAATTCCCTCCTCGCGGTCGTCTTGCACGACTGACGGCCTCGTGGAACTCGGGGAGGTCGAGGAAAAGCGGCCGGACGCGGGATTCACGGTGTCTGCGCCAGGCGAAACAAGTCCGCGTACAGTTCAGCGATCTTGGTCTTGACCTCCGCGTTGGCCTGCGCCAGGTCCGACGTCAGCTCGTCGCGACGCGCGAGCGCCGCCTGTAACGCCTGTGTCACGTTCGGATCGTCGGCGCCCGCGATCACCGCAGGGACGCCGTCGAAGAACGGCGTCGCCAGCTTGGCGGCCAGCCCATCGTTGTCTCGAGTCACCTCATAGCTCATCATCCCGAGCTGAACCTGGAGCCTGGCGAACGCCAAGGCCTGGGTGAGGCGATCCTGTTCGACCCGCGCGGCGCGGGCATCGAGAGAGGCGGGCACGTACCCCAGCAAGAACGCGCCCAGCAGGGCCAGGGCGCCAATCCCGAGTTTCGTCGATGTCGAGACGGGCATGTCTGCCTCCTTAGACTCGATCTGTCCGCGCGGCGGCAGCCCGCGTCGTGTCGCGTCCAGCCGCGCTTTCGCCGTGCCGAGCGGGTGTTGCTCGCACAGATCGTACGAGTGTCGAGGCACGAGCGACTGTTCACTATTGGACATTTCGCGCGCCGGTCAGGGCGGGCGCTGTGCGCAATTGAACAGCCGTGTTTCGTGCGTTCAAGGTACGCTCGCGGGCATGAGCGGCAGATGTTCACGCTGACGGCCGCGAGCGGTCGCCGCGTGTGATCGGGCGCGCCCCATCGCATGGAGGTTCTCAGATGTGGAACAAGAACGAGCGCCAGGGGAAAGTCGATCAGGCCAAGGGCAAGGTCAAGCAAGCCGTGGGCACGCTGACCGGCAACGACGACTTGAAGGCCGAGGGTCAGGTTGACGAGGCCGTGGGGAAGGTCGAGTCCACGGTCGGACGAATCGGCCACAAAACCGGCGACGCGATCACGCGCGCCGGCAAAGCGGTGAGGAGATCATGAAACATTAGCGCTGTCCGTAAGCAACATAACGGCCCTTCTCAGACCCCTGCGTCTCGCCCTGACACAGCTTAGCCCCCTGTGATCTGACACAGTGAACTGACACAGTATCGTCCTGAACGAACGCGAGGTGAGACCGTGCATCGACGTACGTCACAACGCCGCGGATGCGAACGGGGCGCCCCCCGGCGCCTGGGGCGTCGAGCACGCGACGAGCCTGCTCAACCGTCAGGGGCGACGGCGACTGGCCGCCCCCGCCGAGGAGCGGCGCTGCCCAGCCGATTGACATGATGAAGGCCAGCGCGCAAAAGACGCCCCGCGCACGCCGCACACGAACTGGTCGCTCAGTTCTGCATACGCGCACAATTCGGCTCCTGTCTGAAGCGAAAACCTCGGGAACTGGGCCTCGGATGGGAACCCGCTACCTGGCCGACCCGAACACGAATCCGATCGAGCGCTCGAGAGGATTGAAGGCCGAGCCGTAGAACGGCGACGTGACGTTCGTCTGGATGTCGCGCTCGGCGGAGGCGCCGAAGGCATTGTAGACCTTGACCCCCGCGCGGAAGCGGAACTTCCCGACGCGCCACGGACGCGCGATGGCGAAGTCGAGCGTCCGCACGGCGGGCAGGCGTCCAGCGCGGCTGCGCGGCCCGACGAAATCCTGGAACTCGTCGACCGCCGACCACGGAAAGCCCGATCGCAGCTCCAGCACCGGCGAGAAATCCCACTGGCCGGGCAGGCCGATCGTCCCGCGCAGCAGCAGCCGGTGCGGCACGTCGGTCGGAATCAGGTTGTGCTCGTTGGCGCGCACGATCGGGTCGGGAAGGTTGCCGTAGAACTGATCGTAGTCGTTCAGGTCGGCCGTCCCTTTGGCCCACACGTACGACAGCGTCAGGTCGCGCCGCTCGCCGCCCAGGTAGCGCGCCGTCGCCTCGAGCTCGCGGTACCGGGACCTGCCCGCGCTCGACAGGCGCAGCGCGCCCCCCTCCGGATCGGGCGACAGGATGTAGTCGTGGCTGCCCTGCCGGCGGAGAAAGCCGAGCTTGAGCAGGAACCGCCGGCCGAATCGCTGATCCCACTCGACGTTGCCGACGTAGGCCTCGGGCGTCCGGAGAGCGCCGGCGATGCGATTGACGAGGGTGACGGCGGGGCCGAGCGGGGATCCGTCCGCGGCGAACCGCGAGACCGTGCGCGGCGCGAACGACGGGAACGCGTCCACGTTGAGCGGCGTGCGCTGCACGAACTTGCCGAACCCGCCGCGGATGATGCCGCGGCCCTCGGGCAGCACGCTGATCGCGGCGCCGGCGCGCGGCGACCAGTTGACTCGCTCCGCCACGCCGTCGCGATCGAACCGCCCGCCCAGCTCGAAGGTCACCCGCGAGCTCACGCGCCACCGGTCCTGCGCGAAGACGGCGAACTCGACGGCCTCCACCTCCTGTGCCGATGGTCCGCCGAACGCGATCCGCTCGGCGAGCGTCCCGTCGAGGCGACGGATCTCGACGGGCCGGCTGACGCTCGCGCCGTCGTAGTAGGACGTCTGAAGGTCGGTGCCGAGCTTCAGGACGTGCTCCCCGTGCCACTGACGCGACAGGCTCAACGACTCCACCCACTGCACGCTCAGGACGTCGCGTTCCTGGTCGTTGAAGAACCCGCCGCTCTGCGTCTCCGGCGCGTACACCATCGGCGCCGTGTTGGCCGTGTTCACGTCGATTTCGAAGCGGCGGACCGACACCGTGGCCTCGAGGATCACGTCCGGCACGATCGCGAACCGGTCGACGACGCCGGCCGACCAGCCGGCCTGGTTGAAGTCGGGCGCCGCCTCCAGCGGCCGGAACGTGTTCATCGTGACGTGCCGGATCTCTCGCGGAAACAGGATCATCCCCCCGCCGAGCGTGTGCCGCGTGGACAGGACGCCGTCCACCCGCGTGAACGAGTCGAAGCTGCGCAGGTCGATCTCGGGCTCGTCGGGCAGGCTCTTGACCGGGGTCGCGACGTAGCGGAACTGCATGTCCTGCGCAAGAAAGAGGCGATCCCGCCGGATCGGACCGCGGAGCGAGAGCCGCGGCTCGAACGCGCGGATCCCCCGCAGGAAGCCGCGGAACCGCGGCACGAGGTTGCCGGTCGAGACGTCCCACTCGTTCGTGCCGCGCCTGGTCCGGATCTGCGTGATGCTCGTCGAAAAACGGCCGTACTCGGCGGCAAACGGGTTCGCCAGCACCTCCACCGACTCGATGCTCTGCCCCGGCAGGTCGAGGTCGAAATCCCCGGTCGACGGATCGTTGAGGCTGGCGCTGCTGATCTGCAGCGCGCCCTGCGTCGGCCGGCCCCCCTTGATCCGCAGGCGCCCATCCGCGTCCCGGACCACTCCGGGCAGCAGCGGCAGCAGGCTCCGGAAGTCGTCGCCTTCGAGCGGCGCGCTCTCGAGGACCGAGCCCGACAGCATGTCGCTCATCGAGACGGGCTGCACGCTGTCGGTCGGCGACGGCGTCGAGGCCCGCACTTGGACTTCCGGCAGCACGAACCTCAGGGGCATGTCGAGCAGCACCTGCGCCGTCTCGTTGGCCCGGACCGTGAACACCGTGGAGTCGCGCGCGCCGAACCCCGGTCGCGACGTCGTCACGATGTACTGGCCGGGCGGAACGTCCGGGAACGCGACCTGTCCGGCGCCGTCGGTCTGGCTCTTCGCGATCACGAGGTCCCCTTCCGCCTCCCGGAGCTCGACGTCCACGCCGGACACCTGCACGGAGCCCTCGAGCGTCGTGACGGTCACGACGACGCGGCCCGTCGTGGCGGTCTGGTCGGAAAGAGGCGAGCCGGCGGCGGACACGCCGACCGAGGCGAGCAACGAGGCCAGCAGACAGGCCAACCGCACCGGGATCAGTCCTCAGGTCGCGCCGCCGCGCCCGTGCCGCCCGGCGGATTGCCGCCCGGGGCGCGCTCGAAGCCGACCAGCTTCCAGCCGGACGCGTCGCGGACGAAGTAGGCGTGCGCCGGCGCGGTCCAGCTGCGGGGCCCTCCCTTGGCGGAGATCTCCGCACGAATATAGCTGCCCGGCGCCGACGGCAGGTTCGGCGGCGCGGCCACGCTCGTGCCCGCCGCGCTGGTCGTCTCGATCGCCGTCGTCGCGCCGGTGGCGTTGTCGAACCGAAGCCACTCGACCACGTACGCCTCCGGCGCGGCCGCCGCGCCGCCGTCCACGGCGGCGTTCCTGAACGTCAGAGCGCCCGACGCGGCGAGCCGCACGTCGACGATCGGGTTCACTGCCGGCAGGTACCGCCGGACGATCGCGTCACGGCGATCGATCAGGAACTTCGCGAGCATTTCCTCCGACCCCGTATCGTCGAACCGGCCCACGCGCGTGACGGCTCTCAGCATGGCGTCGGTGAAGCCCTGGAGCCGGCGCGCGGCCCAGAACTTGTCGTCCAGGCGCGCGGAGCGGAAGGCCGAGTTCGCATACCGCGGCCTCCATGCCTCCGGATCCCACCCCGTGTGATCGGCGGGGAACGCGCCGACCGACTGCGCCCGATACAGCGGCACCGTGCGCCACTTCTTGATGTAGAAGCCGAACGTCGGCATTCCCTTCAGCGTCTCCTTGCCTTCGACCAGATACTCCCAGCCCTCGAACGCTTCCCGCGGATAGACGCCGGCGCTGCCGACCGTCGATCCGAAGTCCAGGAGGTTGTGGCGGACCACGCTCCTCCCGCCCTGCTGGATCACGGTGTCGAGCGTGTTGATCGACTTCGAATCCACGTGGTTCACCCACGCCGAGAAGGTCCCATAGGCGCGCAGCTCCCGGCGATGCTCGTGCGCGACGACGTCGTTCGGATCGTCGGAGCGCGTGCCGTAGAACCGGAACCCGCCGACGGGCCGGCCCTCGAGCGCCTTGCTGGCGATCACGCGGTACGAGCCGTCCGGCTCGCGATCCGCCTTCCGCAGCAGCGCGCGGATATCCGACGGCTTGAACGGGCGGCGGTTGCCGCTCGGCGGCGTGATCCGCGCCGCCTCGTCGATCGCCAGGCGATCCGGGAGAAGCGTGGCGAGGTGGACCTCCGGCACGTGGTAGCCGAGCGCCCAGAGCAGCTTCGTGACGACGACCTCCGTCCCCGTCGCCATCGCGCGGTACCCTGGCGGATCGAACTTGATGAACCACACCTGGCCCGCGGCGTCGCGCACCGTGAAGCCCGGCGTGACGCCGTCGTTCTTGGCGGCGACGATCGTCCACTCGCCCTGGGCCGGACCGCTGCCGGTATCGGGTCCCTTCAGCAGCTCGTCGACGGTCATGGTCCGGGCGCCCAGCCGGTTCGTGAACCAGCTCGAGTCGGGCACCTCGTCCATGGTATTGACGTTCTGCGCCCGGACGTCCGGCGTCCGATCGCCGGGCCAGGACAGGGAGTTCTCCAGCGTGTCGTAGATCGGGTTGATCTCCCGCTCCTGCACGCCCGAGGCGTCCTGCGAGTCGACGACGCTCGAGATCGGATCGTCGGGGTAGAACTTCTGGCCGGCGCCGCCGCCAGGGACGCCTGCCACGACCGTGAGGCCCAGAACCAGGGGCCACCACCGCATCTTCCGGATCCAGGCCGGTGTACGTGACGCACCCATTAAAATGCCCCCCCCGCGCTGACGATGAGGCGCGCCGCGTGCTCGCGGCTGCGGGCGACCTCGACGCGCAGCGCGTACCCCTCCATGCCGATGATCCGCATGCCGATGCCGTACGACGTTTTCAGATCGTTGAAGTCCAGGTCCTCCCGCCGCGGCGCGACCTTCCCCGCGTCGTAGAAGATCGCCATGTCCATGAACCGGCCGGGCGTCCAGCGCAGCTCGGCGTTGACCAGCATCCGATTGCGATCCCGGAAGCGGAAGTCGGGGTAGCCCCGCAGCGTGGTGCCGCCGCCGAGCGACGGCAGCATGAAGTACGGCACGACGCTGGCCTCGTCGATGTCCGTCACCGTCGCGAGGCCGCGGAGGGCGATCACCCAGTTTGCGCGGAGAATCGGCACGAGCTGCACCGCTTCCGCCTCGAACGCCTTGAACGAGTACACGTCGTTCGTGCGCTCGCGGTAGTCGTCGACCTGCACGCGGTACAGCCCGCCGCGACCCGAGTAGCCGAGCGGCCGCCGCCAGTCGAGCGCCGCGTGGGCCGTGCTCCTGACGTAAGCGAAGTCGGCGACACCAAGCCCCGGCGTGTCCGCCGCGGAAAACCGTGTCTCGATCGAGGGCGCCGTCCGCCCGGCGGAGGTCGCGATGGAGAGGTAGTCGACCCCGGCGCCGACCGAGAAGCGCTTCCCGCCGATGATGTCCAGACGCGCGCCGCCCACCTTCGGCGTGTAGCCGAACCGGGTCTGGTCTTCCTTGCGCGAGCCGTGGCCGACGCCGAAGTACCGCACGTCGGGCGCGTCGACGTAGCTGCCCGACAGCGTGACGCGCGCGCGGTTGCCGGCGAAGGTTGGCAGCGCCAGGTCGGCCTGGGCGCGCGAGAACGTCGCGATCGAGTACCCGCCGAAGACGTTCAGCGCCCCGTCGTCGCCAAAGGGCGCCCGCACGCCGGCGCCCGCAGCGAACCCGCCGCCCGGGTAGACGGAGCCGAACCACGGATATGGCCCGCGCGGCGCGCCCGCGATCAGGCCCCAGTCCTCGAGACGCACGATGAGGCGCTCGACGCCGTTCGGCCGCTCCGGCGCGACCACCTGCTGCTTCCCGGCCTGCTGCCGGCGAATCGCCTCGGCCCGGGTCTCCTGGGCCGCGGCCTGGTCGAGCGGGACCACGAGCGACGCCAACACGAGGGCGGCGCCCGCCGACGTGACGCGCCTGCGCTTCAAATGTTTGTGTGGCGCTGTTGCTGTCTCAGCGAGGGGAGAGTCCGACATAACACCTCCAGGACGCGGTTGGAAAGCGGCGGTCATGATACTGCTAAACGAAGCGGTGCGCCAAAGCGCACGGGAGGCCACCGAGAAACCCGAGCGGGCCGTGGTGAAACGCCGACGGCCTGCTAGTGCCCCAACAGCCGCAGCATCTTGGGCGTGAGGAACCAGCGGGGCTGTCCCGGCCGCTCCGGTGGGAGCGTCTCGACGTCGATGCGGCAGATCGCGCCCTTCTTGAACTCGATCGCCGCTTTGGTGGCAAGCAGCCGGGCAGCCAGCTCGCCCAGGTTCGGCTGGGGATAGGAAACATTAGCGCTGTCCGTAAGCAACATAACGGCCCTTCTCAGACCCCTGCGTCTCGCCCTGACACAGCTTGGCCCCCTGTGATCTGACACAGTGAACTGACACAGCGCAGACTAGCCCGGCAAACATGGGCAGATCAAGCGGTTCTCTCGCGGGCCGTTGGGCGGCCGTGAGGTCGACGGGACGGTGTGGAGCGCACGTCCGGCGTGGCGCTGCTTCGCACGGATGGTCATCGCCACGAAGCCCGTGTAGAGCGACGGCGGGTGGATGACCATGTAGAAGTTCTGAAGCAGCGGGTTCAAGCCGCGGCCGTCGGCCGGCAGTTCGGTGAGAAAGGTGGTGAACGGATTGTTGTGCACCACCATCAGGAACAGGAAGAACATCTGCACGACCCAGATGACCGCCACGACCCACGGGATCAGCACGCGATGGCGCTCGCGGTTCACGAACACCGCGATCGCCCCGAAGACCGACAGCAGAAACGACCAGAACAGGATCGAGCCGTCCAGCCCGCCCCAGTAGGACGTCAGCTTGTAGAACATCGGCATCGCCGAGTCCGAGTAGTGCTGGACGTACTTGATCGTGTAGTCGGCGGTCACGAAGGCGTGGATGATCACCCCGGAGGCGACCGTCAGCAGCGCCATCGTCAGATAGAGCGCCCCGATGCCGCTCTCGACGAGGCGGCGCGAGCGCCGGCGCGCGCCAGGGGAGACGCGAAAACCGTCGGGAAACAGGAGGAGTCATTCGGCGCCGGCCACCCGGCCGGCGCCGGACGTTCACTTCGGCTCGTATTTCGACGGGCACTTGGCCATGACGCCGTTTGGCTCCACCGTGAACCCGTCAGGCCCGAGATGCCCCTTCAACACCACTTCCGATCCGCTCTTGAACGTGTCCGGCACGACGCCGGTATAGCGCGCCGGCACGATCGCGCCGTTGTTCTGAATCTCGAACTTGTAGTCGAGCGAGTCCCGCTTGCGCAGAATCGAGTCTTCGACCACGAAGCCGTGGAGCTGCAGCTTCTTGCCGTACCACACCGCGGGGTCGGTCATGACCTCGTCGACGTGTTTGTAGTACTCGGTGCCCTCCGAGAGGGTCGAATACAGGAGCCCGCTGAAAGCGGCGACGAGCACGACACTCGTCAGCCCGATTCGGATAGCTCTTTGTGGCATAAGGAGTTGTGAGTTGTCAGCCGTGCTTCAGAATACCGCGCCCCCCGAAAGGGGTCAATGGACCGGCGCCCAGCCGGCCCGCTTCATCATCTCGTAAACCAGCGCGATGGGCAGCCCGACGACGTTCGCGTACGAGCCGTCAATCCGATCGACGAACCGCGACGCCAGGCCCTGGATCGCGTAGGCGCCCGCCTTGTCCTTCGGCTCACCGGACGCGACGTACCACGCGATTTCCTCGTCCTCCAGGGGCAAGAACCGTACCGAGGTCGACGCCACCCCGGTCAGGAGCCGATCGCCTTCAACCGCCAGGCCGGTCAGCACTTCATGGGTGCGGCCCGACAGCCGTTTCAGCATGCTCGCCGCCTCCCCATCGTCGCGCGGCTTGCCTAGCACCAGACCGTCGATCACGACCGCCGTATCGGCTCCCACGACTATAGTGCCGGATTTCCGGCGCGCGTTGCGGACTTTTTCGCAGGCCACGCGAAGAACGTAATCGGACGGGCTCTCGCCCGGCCAAATCGCCTCGTCCACCTCTTGCGGCCGCACCTCGAAGACGAACCCCGCGGCGGCCAGCAGCTCCGCCCTCCGGGGCGACGCCGACGCCAGCACCAGCATTGCTAAATCCTACGTGTTGGTGAACGGGCCGCGCCCGTCCGCGTGTGGACAAGACCCCCGGGCCCGGCCAGTGACATGTCCGCGCAAGACCTTGACAGTGCCTTGCCTCGGGTACGATCGGTGGTCGCGGCAAAGGAAATTTCTATCGGTTATATACTTCATCTAGGTCTACTTCAGCAGTCGAGATTGGAAGAAAGGTGACCACGATGTCCACCAGCCAGCGCACAAGGGCATGGCTCCTGATTCTGATCTGGATCATCCCAGGGCTCGCCTTCGCCGGGCAAAGAGGGAGGCTCCTTGGCAAGGTCGTCGACCCGCAGGGCAAGCCGATCCCAGGGGTGGTTGTGACCGCAACCTCGCCCCAGATTCCGACCTTCAGAGAAGTCCGGACAACCGACAAGAAGGGCACCTTCACGATAGACTTCCGCCAGATCGACGTGATGTACCAGTATCGCTTCGACAAGGTCGGCTATCAGTCCGTTGAGGCCCTGCAGGAGTGGCGCCTGGAGGGGACCCAGCATTACCAATGGACGATGGCTCCAGGAACCTCGCCGGCGGTGGGCGACGTGCCCCCGGCCTCGACTTCGGAGCCGGCGATCCTCGCCTTCAACGGCGGCGTCACCGCCCTCAAAGCCAAGGATTATCCAACGGCCGAAGCGAACTTCGAGGAGGCCGTGGGGCACGACCCCAACCTGGTCCAGGCGTGGGTGGCGCTGAGCACGGTCCAGGTGCAGACGGGGCATAACCAGAAGGCGGCGGAGGCCGCGGAGAAGGCCCTAGCCCTGGGCTCCAAGGACCCGGCGGTTCTGCTGTCGCGGTGGCAAGCGTACCGCAACCTCAAAGATGAGGCCAAGACGGCAGAGGCGCTGAAGGACCTGGAGAAGATCGGGCGCGGGCCCGAGGAAGCGAAGAGGGTCCACAACGAGGGTGTCGAGCTCGTGAAGGCCGGAGACGATGCAGGCGCCTTTGCGAAGTTTCAGGAAGCCCTCAGCATGGACCCGAACCTGCAGGCGTCGCTGCTCGGGCTCGCCACGGCCGGTGTCAAGATCGGCCGCAATGCCGAGGCGGCAGACGCCGCGGAGGCCGTTCTGAAGGCGGATCCCAAGAACGAGCAGGCGATCCGGCTTCGGTACAATGCCTGCTTGGGCCTGGGGGACAAGGAGAGGCTTGTCGACTCTCTGGTGGGTCTCGCTGCCGTGGAGCCCGCGGTTGCAACCAACGGACTCCTGAAGCTGGCCTTCGACGCCTACGATGCGAATGACTTGGCCGGAGCCAAGGAAAGATTCCTCAAGGTCCTCCAGGTCGATCCGAACCAACCGCTTGCCCACTACTACGCGGCCATGGCCTTCGTGAACGAGGGCGCCACCGAGGAGGCGAGAAGCCACCTTGAACGCGTCATCGCGCTGGCGCCAAACAGCGCAGAGGCCGCAACCGCGCGCGAGATCCTGAAGCGCTTGAAATAGCTCCTCAGGGAAAAGCTGAATACCCGGCAGATATGCCGAGTTCGCGGCAAGAAGCGTGCGCATCGGGTTGTATGAATCCAACGACATGGATTTCATGGCCGGGGCCGGCACGTCGGCATCGGACACTAACTAATTAAACTATTGATAATAAACTATTTAAAAGAACAAGCCGACGTCGAGGAATGGCCTGTTCTCTTGGTATGGTGTGTGCAATTACACACGGGCGCGAGGTGCAGGGAACCGCAGGACCCTCGACCTCATGTCTCGCAATCCCGCATTGCAATCCCACATTGAAGAGCATGGTGTCTCTGCGTCTATGCGCGCAAGCGTCTTGATCCGCCTATTCCACCGGTTGCACTCATCGGGGAAGGAGAACGAGATGAGAAGAATGGTTTGGCTTTTGGCGGTTCTCATGGTTCTTGCTCTGCCGGTCTCAGGCACGGCCCAGACCGGAACCGGCCGCGTCACAGGGGTGATCGTCGACCCGAGCGGCGGAGTGCTGCCCGGTGTCACGGTCACGATCAGGAGTGCGAGCACGAATGTGGTTCGTTCGACGGTGACCGACTCAGTCGGCCGCTACGTCATCGACAACCTGGCGCCGGGCACGTACGAGCTCACGGTCGAACTGCCAGGCTTCACCGCGCAGACGAGCAGCGTGGTGGTGTCGGCCGACCAGCCCGTCAACCTGGACGTGACGCTCCAGATGGCCGGCCGGTCAGAACAAGTCCAGGTGACCGGCACGCTGATTCCTCGCCCGACAATCGAGGCGATGAGCCCTGTCACCACGATGGGGGTTGAAGAACTCACCTATCAAGGGATGACGCGCATCGAAGACCTCCTCACCAGCTTGCCGCAGGTCTTCAACGCGCAGAACTCCACGATTGCAAACGGTGCGTCAGGTACAGCGACAGTGGACCTGCGCTACCTCGGCACTGTCCGCACGCTGGTTCTGATCGACGGTCGCCGGATGTCGAGTGGTGACGCGTTCGCCACGGCTCCCGACCTGAACTTCATCCCCTCTGCGCTCGTGAAACGGGTCGACGTCCTCACCGGTGGGGCGTCGTCCGTCTACGGCGCCGACGCCGTCGCTGGCGTGGTCAACTTCATCCTGGACAAGGACTTCGAGGGCTTCAAGGGCGGCATTCAGTTCACCGGCCTCCAGCACAACAACAGCAACACGCTCATACAGGCCGCACAAAAGGCCAAGGGTTTTGACTCCCCAGTCGGTAGCCTCTGGGGCGGTGCGACCGCGTCCTGGAACGTGGCGCTCGGTAGCAAGTTTGCCGAGGGGAAGGGCCATGCTTCTGTCTACCTTGACTACCGCAACACATCCAAGCTCCTGAAAGCCGATCGCGACTACACCGCCTGCTCCATCGGTCTCGGCGCGAGCGGTCCGACCTGTAGCGGTTCATCCACGGTCCCGAATGGTCGTTTCCTCGTGTTCAGCCCGACCTTCAGCCTGCTGAGGGACTTGACGCTGGACACGTCCGGACCCGGCAATACGATGAGGAATCGCACGGGAGCAGACGTCTACAACTACGGGCCCCTCAACTTCATGCAGCGTCCTGACAAGAGGTGGCTTGGCGGCGGTTTTGCGAACTTCCAGTGGAACCAGCACGCTGAAGGCTACACGGAAGTCATGCTCATGGATGACTACACGGACGCGCAGATCGCACCGTCAGGCGATTTCGGCAACACTTCGTTGCTCAACTGCGACAACCCGATGTTGAGCGACCAGCAGCGGCAGATCATTTGCACGGATAATGGGTATGGGCCGCACGACATCGCGAACGTCCAGATTCTCAAGCGCAACGTCGAGGGTGGCCCCCGGGTCTCCCAGCTTCGTCACACCGACTTCCGTTTGATCGCCGGTCTCAAGGGCGACATCAACAACGCCTGGAGCTACGACGTCTACGGCATGGACGCCGAGGTCCACTCCCCGCAGTCGTACCTCAACGACCTCAACGTCAACCGCCTCCAAGACGCCCTGATTGTTGACGGCGACCCGAACGATCCGAGCACCTGGCAGTGCCGTTCCGGCAACCCTGGCTGTGTTCCCTGGAATATCTTCAGTGTGGGTGGCGTGACTCAGGACGCGCTCGACTACCTCTCGCTGCCCTTGATCTTGAATTCTGGCACGAAGACACAGCTCGTCAGCGGGAAGCTCACGGGCGATCTCAAGGACTATGGTGTGGTTTTTCCCAGCGCTTCCGAGGGCATTCAGCTCGCTGCCGGCGCCGAGTACCGGAAGGAATTCCTGTTCGTCAATCCCGACCAGGCGTATAGGGATGGCATTGGTTCAGGCCAGGGTGGTCCAACGCTTCCCATCGAAGGCAATTACGACGTCAAGGAGTTCTTCACCGAGGCGCTGATTCCCATCATTCAGGATGCGAGCAAGACCAAGGATCTGAGCCTGGAGCTTGGCTACCGCCTTTCCGACTACAGTACCGCCGGGCGGTGGCCCACCTACAAGGTGCAGGCATCCTGGGCGCCAGTCTCCGACGTGAAGCTCCGTGTGGGCTTCAACCGGGCGACGCGCGCACCGAACGTGCAGGAGCTCTTCGTTCCGCAGGGGCTTGGCCTCGGAGGCAACTCGGACATCTGTGCGGGGTCAAGTCCCACTGCAACCCAGGCGCAGTGTGCGCTCACCGGCGTGTCCGCTGCCCAGTACGGCAACGTCCTTGCGAACCCGGCCGACCAGTACAACACCATCGGTGGAGGTAACGTCGACCTCAATCCCGAGGTCGCCGACACCATCACCGGCGGACTGGTGGTCACCCCGTCGGCGCTCCCGGGCTTCACCTTCGCGCTCGACTACTTCAACATCAAGATCAAGGACACCATCGGCAGCCTTGGAGCGGATGACATCATCAACGCATGCGCCACCACCGGCGATTCCCGGCTGTGCAGCCTGATCCACCGTGATGTTGCCGGTACGCTGTGGCTCACACAGGACGCCTACACCATCACAACCAACCAGAACATCGGTCAGCTCAGCACGGAAGGCGTCGACGCGAACGTCACCTACGCCAGGAGCGTCGGCGAAGCCGGCACGTTCACGGTCAACCTCATCGGCACCTACCTGACGAAGTCGATGATCGATACCGGCCTGTACTCCTATGACTGCGTGGGGTACTTCGGCGTCCAGTGCGGTATTCCGACTCCCAAGTGGCGGCACCTCAGCCGCGTGTCGTGGCAGACTCCCTTCAACGCCGTCTTCTCTCTCGGATGGCGCATGATCGGTGGTGTCACGATCGATGATGCCAGCCCCAATGACGCTCTGGCCGATCCGGGTGCGATTGAGTTGTGGAAGATCAACGATACGTACCACTACAACGCCCGCCACTATCTTGACCTCGCTGCGACCTACACGTTGAGGCAGAATGTCCAGCTCGTGTTCGGCGTCAACAACATCTTTGACAAGGAACCCCCGCTCGGGCCGTCGCTGTCTGCCAACGACTACGGGCCGGGCTTCTACGGCACGTATGATCCTTACGGCCGCTACGTCCACTCGGCCCTGCAGTTCACGTTCTAGGCGCGCGGCAACACGGTGGGAAGGGGGCGGTCCCTGCGGGGACCGCCCCCTTTTTTTTCCAGTGGGGATAGGAAACATTAGCGCTGTCCGTAAGCAACATAACGGCCCTTCTCAGACCCCTGCGTCTCGCCCTGACACAGCTTGGCCCCCTGTGATCTGACACAGTGAACTGACACAGCGCAGACTAGC
>Ga0326597_10000860_pt1 | contig 51595 bp, 45 predicted proteins | sample RVTome_12_FD_203789 | JGI IMG/M metagenome (GOLD analysis project Ga0326597, IMG submission 203789) | Soil microbial communities from uranium-contaminated site in the Upper Colorado River Basin, Wyoming, United States - RVT100D185 | ecosystem: Environmental > Terrestrial > Soil > Contaminated >... | reverse complement strand
TCAGCGCTTCCAGCGCCACCTTCGCCTTGAACTCAGCCGTGAACTTCCGTCGCTTCGTCATCTCGTATTCCTCCGTATCCGGTGGAATACACCTTAACCAACTGTCCGATTTTCCGGGACCACCTCACTGGCCCACCTGAACCAAGAGGCGGCAGATTGTATCGCGATGCGTGTCGGTCATGCGCTCGGTTGAGCGGATGGAATTGCCTTCGACAAGGGCACTGATGATTTGAGTGCGTCGGGCTAGTGGCGTGCGATTCATTTGTTGACCCCATCAGTCTTAACATTGTATGCACTATAATAGACAGTTCTTAGGGGATGTCAATAGGAGTGCATACAAAATGGACTTCAAAACTGCGACAGATGCTTTGTTTGAAAGGGTCTCCCATGAGGATTTGGCGGCCCAGCTAGGTGTATCGGTAGCGACAATACGCCAAGCAAGACTGGGGGTTAGCGCTAAATCACGCCGTGCGCCGCCCAAGGGCTGGCAACTAGCCGTAATCCAGTTGGCTGAAAACCGGATCCATAATTACCATCAGCTTATCGGTGAGATGATGAGGGACCCAAAGGTTGGGAAGTTATTGAACGGATCCAATGAGGCAGCATGAGCGACCTCACCATTCAACGTATCGCCAACGTTCTTAAGCGGCAATTTTCTGAGCTAATCGATATGTCCGACTGGGAGGGCCAGCCGGAAGATAAACGTCACGTGGCATTCTTACAGCGAGCGGTGGCTGCGCTCTGCATAAAGCGACTGGCTAACGTCGAAGATAGTGCGGCCGCTGCCGCAATCACTGACGGCTTTGGAGACAACGGCGTTGATGCCATATTCTTCGATCCGGTCGGAGATTCGCTGTTTATAGTCCAATCCAAATGGAGCCAAGATGGCAATAAGCCGTTTGATGCTGCGGCGAGCAAAGCCTTTGTCGCGGGCGTGCGAGATTTACTGGCGCCGCGCTTTGACAGGTTTAATGATAAGGTAAGAGCCAAAAAGGACCAAATCTCAGCGGCGCTATATTCAGACCGGAATATAGATGTCGTTTTAGTTACAGCAACTACTGCCAAACAGCCGATGGCTGCATTTGTACGTCAACCTATTGATGATCTTATCAATGAATTAAACGACACTATTCAAATTGCTCGCCAAGAAAACTTCACACAGAGCGGCGTTTATCAACTCATAACAGCGGAATCAAATCCCAAAAAGATACAATTGCAGATTGCCCTAGGGGATTGGGGGCTTATTGATAAGCCATTTCTTTCATACTATGGAAAAGTAAACATTGATGATATCGTTGGCTGGTGGAACAAATATAACAACTCTTTATTTACTCAAAACCTGAGGCTATTTTACCAAAACTCTGATGTTAACGACGCTTTGCGACAAACCCTACAAAGGTCACCAGAGCATTTTTGGTACTTTAATAACGGCATTACGGTCATTTGCGATTCAGTAAATAGGAGCTTGGCAGGTGGCACCAGCCGCGTGATTGGCATGTTTACGTGCGAGGGGGCAAGCATTGTAAATGGGGCACAAACAGTCGGTACCATCGGTCGCCACGGCATTAATTCAGATCAGAAAGACAAAGACGAAATAGAGATTGATGCTTGGGTTCAAGTACGAATTATATCGCTAGAAAATTGTCCACCAGATTTCGGGCGTGAAATCACGAGAGCGGCAAATCTGCAAAATGCGGTGGGGAATAGGGAGTTTGCCGCGATGGATCCATTGCAACATCGACTCGCGGCAGACTTCGCGCTTGACCAGCGAAAATATGCCTACAAACAGGGGGAGAGCGAGCCGCGCGGAAACGAGGGATGCAGCATCGTTGAAGCAACCCAAGCTCTCGGTTGTGCTACCTCCATTGAATTGGCCGTTCAAGTTAAACGAGAAATTGGTGGAATATGGGCCGATACGGGCGCCTCTCCCTATACCGACCTGTTCAATGAACGACTCACTAGCACGCACGTATGGCGTTCCGTCCTATTGATGCGCTCAGTAGACGAGGAAATACGTAAACTTCGCAGGTCTGCCGCGCCAAGGGCAGATATGGTGGGGGTCCATATGCACAGGGTGATTTTGCATCTGGTGTTCCGAGACCCCATTGTGCGTGCCCTACATCATGACGCCGCCGAAGAAAATCAACTCCTGGAGGCCGCGCGTAAGTCTAGTCGTCATTGGTTTCCCTTGGTTGCTAATTATATTGAGGAAAATCATAGGGACGAATATTGAGCAAGTCTCTGTAAGAACAACAGGAAATGCGAAAGGCTAGCAGTGACTCTTTTAAGGGCGCCACAACTACAGCAAGGGGATTTCTTCCCAAAGTGAGCGAGCGGTTGGAAGTCGTGCAATTACGTGAAGCAATCGAATTCCAGCACGGTGGGACGGCGACGTTCGTTGAAGCCGTACCCGTCACCGAAACCTTCCAAGGCAAGACTGTTTGGGAAGGGGTGGTGCACGTCTTTGACCTAGAAGGCAATGTCCAATCGACCCGCGCCTATGCGTGGTCTTCGCCTATTGAGGGCAGCACGAAACGCCGGTTCTTCGCCGTGCTACACATGGGCGGGATCAGATCGCCACAGGATGCCGTGCGGGCGGCTATCGTGGCGGAGCATCGAGAAAGCAATGGATAGCGGTTGGGCGGCAGTGGCCGGCGCATTTGTTGGCGGGGCGGCAAGCCTCGCTGCAACTGGCCTAGCCGAATGGCTTCGTGGCCGCGAAGCGAGGAAACTCGATAAAATTCGGAAGAACACTCTAAGGCGACGTCTTGAGGCGTCCAATAAGAATTGGGTGCCAATCGACCAATTAATTTCTCACGTTGGAGGAGACCGGGACAACACTGTTCGCTTGCTCCTTCTAATCGGTGCGCGGCGTTCAATGAGTGAGAAGGACTCGTGGGGATTCGACGACTGGCCTGAACCTTCAAATTAGGACACTACCCGCCCGGGATGGTTGCCTCGTTCCGTACATGGCGGAAGCCGCCATCGCCGCGCCGCTCCCACGCCACGACGGGCGGAATTCCGTTCCCATGGTTCGGAAGATTGCAATTCAAGCCGATGCGCACATATTCAAGAATGCCTCGGAACGGCACACGACAATACAAGCGTCCACCGACAACAGGGGAGCATCAACCAGATGACGATATTCAGACGATTCATCGGCCTGGCCGCGGTCGCGGTCGCCGTCGCGCTCGCAGGCCTGCCCTCCGTGGCCAAGGCCTCGCCGTTCACCGAAGCCCTCACCAAGGACTATTTCGAACTTGCGACGGTTCAGTACTACTACTCCCACGACCCGTTCGCGGTGAAGGCCAGAGCGGCGGACAGCGGCAAGAACGTGCAGCCTTGGGATCCCTCCAAGAAGGAGGTCCCGGCCAAGGACAGAAACGATCTCAACAACGGCTATTCCCGCCTGATGGCGGCCCTCAACGGCGGTTTCAGGGAACAGAACCCCAAGCAGGCCTCAAAGGCGCAGACCAATTTCGACTGCTGGCTCTTCCATGTCGTCGACGCCAAGGGGAAGGACTGGAAGTGCATCAAGCAATGCCGTGACGCGTTCGAGAAGGCCATGGCCGAGTGGAAGCCCCCGGTCGCCGCGAAACCGGCGCCGCCGCCGCCGTCCAAGCCGATGGCCAAGCCGGCGCCTCCCCCGCCGCCGCGCTCGTTCATCGTGTTCTTCGACTGGAACCGCGCCAACGTCCGCCCCGATGCCCAACGCGTGCTCGAAACCGCCGCGGCCTATGCCGAGGAGCGGGGCCACGGCCGGGTGAATCTCGCCGGCCACGCCGACCGTTCCGGCAACGCGCGCTACAACATGGGCCTCTCCCAGCGCCGCGCCGATGCGGTGAAGGCCGCCCTGGTCAAGCTCGGCCTCGCATCGGGCGGGATCGCGACGACCGCCCGCGGCGAAAGCGCGCCGCTCGTGACCACCGGCGACGGCGTGCGCGAGCCGCGCAACCGGCGGGTGGAAATCACCTTCTGAGCGAAGCCCACGTCTCGCAGAGCCTTGGCCCGCGCCCTCCGGGGCGCGGGCCTTCCTTTGGCCGGGCCCAGGCGCCCCCACCTCCCCGTCCCTGCCCGCATGGGCCTTGGCGAACGCTGCCGAAGCCGCTATGAACTCGGGGTTCCGGGCGCTTCCGGGACGCCCGGTTGAGCGATACGAGGACCTGTAGGGATTATGAACACCGCGCTTATCGACGTACGCGTTCACGCCACGAAGGAGGAAGCCCGCGGCATCCGCTCCTTCGACCTCAGGCCCGTCGGCGGCGGCGAGCTGCCCGCGTTTGCCGCCGGCGCCCACATCGATCTGCATCTGCCCAACGGGCTGGTGCGGAACTATTCCCTCGTCAACCCGCAGGGCGAGCGTCACCGCTACGTCATCGCCGTGTCGCTGGACGCCAACAGCAAGGGCGGCTCCCGGTACCTGCACGAGAACGACCTCACCGGCGAGGTCCTCGAGATCAGCGCGCCGCGCAACAACTTCCCGCTTGCCGAGGACGCCGCCCCCAAGATCCTGATCGCCGGCGGCATCGGCATCACGCCGCTCTACGCCATGATCCAGCGCATGGTGGAGACCGGCCAGGTCTGGATGCTGTTCTACGGCGCCCGCAGCCGGGAATGTGCCGCCTTCCGCGAGGAGATCGAGGCGCTGGAGGCGGCGAAGCCCGGGCGCGTGCGCTTCAATTTCGATGACGAAGCAGGATCGATTCTGGACGTCGTTTCCATCGCCGCCCGCGCGCCCTTGGAGGCCCATCTCTACTGCTGTGGGCCGGCGCCGATGCTGGAATCCTTCAACATGGTGACGGCCAACCGCATGCCCGACATGGTCCATGTCGAATACTTCACCGCGCCGACGGGTGGGGCCGGATCCGGGGCGGAGGGCGAAGCCGGGGACCTGCCCGGGACCTTCACGCTGGAGATCGCCGGCACCGGCCGGAGCTTCGAGGTGAAGCAGGGCGAATCCATCCTCGGGGTGCTGATGGAGAACGGCATCTATGCGGCCTCCTCCTGCCAGGAAGGGTGCTGCGGCACCTGTATCGTGCAGGTCCTCGAAGGCGTGCCCCACCACAAGGACTTCATCCTCAGCGAGCGCGAGCGGGCCGCCAACCAGCTGATGACGATCTGCGTCTCCGGCAGCAAGACGAAGAAGCTGGTGATCGACCTCGACTGAGGCCACCGCGGGGCATCGCTCTGCCAATCCCCCTTCCCTGGGCATGGGTTTGCGCTAACATGGCGGTAACGAACTCAAGACGTTTGGGGAGGATCGAGCCATCACCAGCTATGAGACGGACGTCGCCATCATCGGATCGGGCGGCGCAGGCGTAGCGGCGGGGATCGAGGCGCGCGATGCCGGCGCCCGGGCCATCGCCTTCGAGAAATCATCGAACCTCGGCGGCGCCGCGGCGATCTCCGGCGGCGGCTGCCTGATCGTCGGCTCGCCGCTGCAGAAGGAGAAGGGCATCGAGGATACGCCCGACCTCGCCTTCAACGACTGGATCACCTGGGGCGGGCCGTCGGCGGACGAGGTCTGGGCGCGCTATTACGTCGAGCATTCGCTGCACGACCTCTATCGCTGGGCCGAGAGCCATGGCGTGAAGTGGGTCGACATGAAGGCCCAGGAAGGCAATTCCGTGATGCGCTGGACGCGGACGGAGAACAACGGCCTCGGCCTCATGACCACCTCATCGCGGCCTTCCGGGAGCGCGGCGGGGAGATCGTCGCCAGCACGGAGATTACCGAGATCAAGCGCGAGGGCGACCGGGTCACCGGCCTCAAGGGCGTAAATTCCGAGACCGGGGAAGCCGTCGACGTCGCCGCCAGGACCGTGGTCGTCACCACCGGCGGGTTCAATTCCAACCTCGACATGGTGCTCGAGGCCCGGCCCGACTTCGGCAACGACCGGGTGATGGAGGGATCGGGATTGGGCTCCACCGGCTCGGGCCACAAGATGGTCAGGATGCTCGGCGGGTACCTCACCCACATGGACCACATCTGGTTCTACGTCTATGCGACGCCCGACTACCGCGACCCCAACCAGCGCCGCGGCCTCGTCTTCCGCCAGGCGCCCGGCTATATCTGGGTCAACCAGCAGGGCAAGCGCTTCCACAACGAGGCACGCTCGGGCGGCAACTCGGCAAGCCCCGCGCTGATAGCGCAGACGCCCCGCCACGCCTGGGCCATCGTCGACACACCCATGAAGGCCAGGATGGAGATCGCCGACCCCTACTACCGCGACGGCGACAAGGTGGTCCGGGACAAGGTGGAGGAGCTCCTCGAGAACTCGCCCTTCATCAAGAAGTCCGGCACCCTGGAGGGGCTCGCCAAGGAGATCGGCGTAGACGAAAGCACCTTCCTCGAGACCGTCGGGCGCTACAACCGCGCCTTCGACGAGGGGCTGGACGAGGAGCCCGATTTCGGCAAGCCCTTGCGGCTTTCCAAGAAGTTCGACACGCCGCCCTATTACGCGATCCAGATTTTCCCGCTCGCGCGCAAGAACTTCGGCGGCATCAAGACCGACCTCCACTGCCGCGTGCTGGACAAGCATTTCGAGCCGATCAAGGGGCTCTATGCCGCGGGCGAGGTGGCGGGCATGGCGGGCGGCCACATCAACGGCCGCGCCGGGCTCGAGGGCACCATGCTGGGCCCCTCGGTCTTCTCCGGCCGCGTCGCCGGCGGCTGGGCCGCCCACGAGGCGGGCTTCGGCCGGGGCTTCGCCGGCAAGGCGAACAGGGATTAGCGCAAGGTTCCCCTGGGGGCGCGCTCACAGATGGAGGCGCAGGCCCACGGAATAGAAGGTCGCGGCACCCTCGTCGAACAGGCCGAACACCGACGAGCGGTGGTGCAGCCTGATCAGCATCGCGAGATCGGGGTGCTCCGGCAGCGCCAGCGTGATCTCCGGCGAAAAATAGTTGAGCAGCCTCTCGTTGCGGTTGCCGTGATGCTCGATCTCATGGGGCGGCACCTTGGTGGTGTAGTCGAGCCCCAGCAGCCCCACGCCGAAGGTCGTGATCACGGTGTCGTTCCACGGAAAATCGCGCCAGCGCAGCCCGGCGGCGACCCATCCTTCCCACAGCTTGTCCTGGCCGAAGCGGCGCCCGATGCCGATCTCGGCCTCGATCTCCAGGCCGAAATCGAAGGTGAAGAGGCGCGCGGTCGCGCCGATGGCGGCAAGCTGGGTGTCGGTGGTGTCGAACGTCCACGACTGGGTGAAGGTCTCTTCCGATGCCGCCCCGCCATAGACGAAGACCGAATACGGACCCGGCCGCCCGCCGGGTCCGGCCGCGGGCGCCACCCGTCCCGCCGATAGCCCAGCGCCGGGTCCCGCCGCGGGCGGCGGCGCCGTGATCCTCCAGCGGTCGGGACCGGCGGGCGCGGCGGCGTCCGGCGCGCGGCCGCCGACCCAGGGATGGGTCTGATAGAGGAGGACGGCGATGTCGTAGGTCGTCGCCCCGGCCCAGGCGGGCGCCGCCCGGCCCCAAAAAAGGGCCGGCACGGAGGCGGCCAGCAGGATGCCGACCGCCCGTAGGAAAGCCTTGAAACGCGAAGCATGGAGCACGAGGCGGCACCCTCAAACCGTCGCAACGCCCCCAAGGTACGCGATTCGACGGGCAAGGGAAACAGGCGGCGGCCGCCGGTAGTGTCTCAGTTTGAATTTGTTTTCTTGTAAGGACCGCGCGGACCGGGCTTCGGCGCATCTGCGTCCACCAAGGCCAAAATATCTTCCATGCTCCAAGCGTGATCAGTGACACCAGCGGCAAGCGCGGGAGGCATCCTGAGCGCCTTATGATCCTTCACGAAGTTGTAATAGGTAAAATACAGAGCCAGGGAATGACAGTGGTTCTCGATCTTCTTTGAGAAGGCATTAGTCAGTCGCGTGAAGCGCCTGTTGTGCATCCTGATCGACAGGTTGCTCCGTTCCACATAGGACGTGCTGATATGCTGGGGATCGGGCTTACCCTCAAAAGGCTCTTTCCTCGCTCCGACACATACAGGCGGACTGTAACGACGTTGCGAGTCCGGTGACTGGCCGTACAACTTCACCAATTGGGCAAAATCCACATCGGCACCGAAAGCGCCTTCGACGGCTTCCAAATATGGCCCATGCCCGTCTGTGGTTAGCTGGACGCGGTTTGCAAGCCGGTCGGCCACGTCTTGCATGAATGTGTTGGCGTAGTAGGCATCCCTGCCGCCCACCAGCCAGGAGATCATCAGCTTGCTATCTGCATCCAGCGCCGTCCAAGTCCACACGTCCCCGGCTTCCTCCGGCGCTGCCTTTGCGGTTTCTACGTTCCGGGCTTTGGCGTAGCAGAACGACCAGATTTCATCGCACTGAACGCGCTTGGATTTGACGCCCCTGACGTTCTCATTGTGGAACTTCTCGCAAGCGGCTCCAGCATCAATGAGAAGCTTGGTGACGGTATTGATCGAAACGCCTGTAACCCGAGAGATCGCCCGCATGGAAGAACCCTCCACCAGCATGTGGAGGATTTGAATACGCTTCTCTTGGGGCAATTTGTTCATGCCCCGATTATCTGAACTTTTATACGTACCGTCAAGTATATTTATCAGTTTGTTCGCGCTGGACTCCCGAACGAATTTTGTGGAGCATTAACTATCGCTTAACGGGAATTGACTTATATGTCAATTATTGAGATTATAATTTGCCTCGTTGAGGAGGGGAGATTGATCGAGCGCCCCTCCTCACTGCTGAAAATTCAAGCCCGAAGCTTGTACGTGACCCCAGAACTTGATGCACATACGATGGCGCCCTTTGCCGATACCCTTGAGGGAGAACGCTTTGCTTCCGTCGCACAGTATTTCGATGCTTTTAGCGAATTAAATATGATCACCGTCTCCGAAAATCCTCATCGCAAACCGTGGGACGTTATGTTAGCGCGAGTTGACCCAGTGAAGGATGAATTTTGGAGCATGAGAATCGTTGACCCGGAGGAGACTGCGGGAATACGGGTGCTTGGCGGATTTTGTGCCAAAGATTCATTCGTTGCTCTGACATGGGACTTTCGCGAGAAAATAAAAATAGGAGACTTCAATGCGAAGGTCGAAGGGCTCAAGGAGGCCTGGGGAGATTATTTCGGCGTGGTCAAACCATACTCAGGGAGTTGTCTTGATGACTACCTCACCAACTACGACGAACAATGATGTCGAAAGAAGTGAGCGCATTTCGCGAGGAGAACTTGCATATGTTACCTCTCGAAATCAGCACACCGCCCACAACGTGCTGCTGCGTGCCGTGAAAGACAGTGGAAAAACGCAGAAGGATCTGGCACGTCTAACCGGTATGGACGAAGCAACAGTTTCACGACTTTTGCGCAGACCTTCAAATTTTGAAATCAACACCTACAGCAAGCTGCTCTACGCGGCATGTGGAGCTTTTATTGCTATTGCCCCGTCCTATCCACAAAATGGAACGGGAAAGTTAGTGCATGCGCCCCGTATGCCAAAAATCTCAGAAACCAAGAATAAAAATTACACTTATCAGGTGGTCCAGGCGTCTGAACCACACATTGTGAGCGGCGTCACCTCAGATGCCCTGTCTAGTTGGCAATCTGCAAAAACAAGTCAGGCTCAAATTCTGGAGAAGCAAGATGCCTGAGATAAATACCTACACGTTTAATCACAGGGAGATTCTTGAGCTTCTGATAAAAGAAGCTGACATTCATACGGGCGAGTGGATGTTGCAGGTGAATTTTGGTTTCTCGGCGGGAAATTTTGGACCAGATGAAAATAATCTAAATCCGGGGGCTGTAGTCGCTGTACAACATCTCGCGATAACTAAAGCGATAAAAGGTGCCCCTAAGGCGCTTGTAGCGGATGCCGCAAAGATTAATCCCGCCCCTTCCACCTAACGGTCGCCGCCTTTCGCGCAATCTCCGCACGCTTCCTCTTGCTAAGTTTTTTGGCCCTAGCTTGACCGCCGAGTTTTCCCAACGCACTGGCAGCTGGATTCTTCTCTGGCTGATCGGTTTCTTCCTCAATCTCGCCAGTCGCAATCTTGGCAATCATCACCGCGCGGGCGTTCACGTCCGCTGGCCGCTTCTCTCCTTTGGGGCCTTTCGGCATGGTTGTTTACCTCGTATGCTTTACGCTAAGCATATAGGAAGTGATAGCAGAGAGGCAACAATGGAAACTCTACTTTCAGGAATTGCCTTGGCCGCCCTAACTGGCGCAACCTACATCGCCTATAAACATCCGGCCGGCTACGAGAAATTATTTTACCTATTCGGTGCAACGATAGTTCTCGCGTTTGCTGTTGGCGGCACATGGGACTTCGCCGTATCTCATACAGCAATGCGAATAGATGAAGTGCTCGCCTTTTCAAACACAAAACTCATTTCTCAAACGACTGCAAAGCTAAAAATCCCTTGGCCATATCCTGTCGCACTTGCTGTAGCGTGCGGCTACCTCACATTTCTCGCATTTCTTCCAAATCTTTTAGGCCATCAAAAACCAGAAAACCCAAAGCGTGGTGAAAAAGACCACTAAGAAATCACCTATCGGTTCGTTCGGCATGTCAACGACTTAGATTTTCAAACTGAGACACTACCCGGCCGCCGGACGGTCCGGGCCTTATTCGGCGGAGGATTCCTTCCCGCGGTCGGCCTGGAACTCCTGCATCTCGAATCCGTGCACGGAGAGATCGATCATGTTGCCGTCGGGATCGGTGGTCCGGGTCTCGGCATAGGGCGGATCGTTGGGCCGCACCTTGGGAGGCTCCATGCCGAAGCCTTCGATGCTCTTGGCGATTTCTTCCGCGTCCCGGATGTGGAAGCCGAAATGCTCGATGGAGGGCGCCACCTCGCCGCGGGTCGGCAGCAGCGCGAGGCAGAGGTCCCCATCGGACAGGTAGACCGATCCGGTGGGCCTCTCCAGCACCACGTCCATGCCGAACACGGTGGTGTAGTACTCGGCGAGGCGCTTCGGGTTGGGCGTCTTGATCGCGATATGACGGATCTTCGCCTTGCGGTTCGTCTTGGTTGCCATCTTGGATTCCTCCCGGTTGCCGGCACCGTCGTGATGTTCGGAAGATACACCCCGAGCGCCGCCACTTGAAGCGCGTCTTCCCCTGCGCGGTGCGATCGGGAAAATTGGACAAAGCCGATTATGGGCTAGAATGCCGGTGCGACGTCGCGGAAAAGGGGGGCAAGCGATTAACGATCAAGTGACGCAGCCGGCGGCACGGCCGCCTCAACCCAGCCTCGCGCTCGCCGTCGGGGTCGTCGGCCACCGGCCCAACAGGCTGCCCGCGGAGGCGATCGATGCGGTCCGCGCCGAGGTCGGAAGGGTGCTCGAGGCGCTCAAGGCCGCCATCGCGGAAAGCGGCGCCCGCCACCGGACCGCCTTCGCCGCGCCGGCCGGCGCGGCGGAGATCACCGTCCTCACCGGCCTGGCCGAGGGGGCGGACCGCATGGCCGCCGAGGAGGCGCAAGCGCGCGGCCTCGCGCAGTCCGCCGTGCTCGCCTTTCCCGCCCGCGAGTTCGAAAAGGATTTCGAGACGCCGGCCTCGCGGAAGGAGTTCAACGACCTGCTCGAGAAGGCCAAGGCCTGCCTCGCGCTTCCAGGCGAACGGGCGGAGGCGGAGCGCGCCTACGAGCAGGCCGGGATCGCCATCCTCGACAACGCCGACATCCTGCTCGCGATCTGGGACGGCGGGCCGTCGGCCGGCCGCGGTGGCACGACCGAGATGCTGGAGCGCGCGGCCAAGGACAACATCCCCATCATCCATGTCGACGCCCGGGCGGAGCAGGCGACGCGTGTCATCTGGTCGGGCCTCGCGCACGCCTCGATCTCGAGCGGCATGGCGCTCGCCGATCTCTCGCCCGCGTCGATCGAGGACGCCCTTCCGGCGGTGGTCGAGGCTCTCGTTCGGCCGCCCTCGGACCCGGAGGAGGCCGCCAAGCTCGCGGCCTTCACGGGGGAGATATGGCGGCCCAGGAACTATCACCTTGTGGTGCCGCTCCTGCTTTGGGCGCTCGGCGTGCGCAGCCCGAGGCGCAGCGATCACCGCCCGCCCGGGCCCGACGACCTGGCGGCGGAGTTCCGCGCCTCCGGCCTCGGCATGCTCGACGGCGCGGGTTTCGAGCCCGTGGCCCGGGCCTACGGCTGGGCCGACGGGCTGGCGGTGCGCTACGCCCAGATCTTCCGCAGCGCCTATATCGCCAATTTCGGGCTCGCCGCCCTGGCCGTGCTGCTCGCCGCGGGCTCATTGATCGGCAAATATATCCTTCAACTGCCCAAGACCGGTTTCCTGTGGGCGGAGCTCGTCTGCATCGCCTCGGTCCTGATCATCACGATGATCGGCCGGCAGCGGGACTGGCACGGGCGGTGGATGGAATCGCGGGAGGTCGCCGAGCGCCTGCGCATGGCCATGCCGCTCTGGCTGCTGGGGCAGCGGGCGAGCCGCTTCTCCGGCGAGGAGCCCGCCTGGACCGGCTGGTACGTCCGCGCCCATCTCCGGGCGCTGGGGCTCGCCTCCGCCGCGCTGGCGCCCGAGCGCCTCGCCGCGGTCAAGGAGCTCCTCAAGACCCTGGTCGAAGGGCAGTGCGCCTATCACGGCGCGAATACCGCCACCATGGGCAAGGTGGAGCGCCGCCTCGAGAGTCTCGGCGAGGTCGCGTTTTTCGCGACCTTCCTGGTGGCGGCCGCCTATCTCGCACTCACCTATTTCGACATCAAGCCCTCCGATGACTGGTCGATCACGGTGACGGCGCTGACGGCGGGGCTTCCGGCCTTGGGCGCCGCCAGCTACGGCGTGCGCCTGATCGGCGATTTCGAGGGCATCGCCGCGCGCTCGGAGCGGACGGGGGCCGCGCTCGAGGCCATCGGCGCGGCGCTCGATGCCCATCCGCCGGAGCTCGCCCCCCTCAGCGCGGCCGCCCAGGCCGCCTCCGCCACCATGCTGGGTGACGTGGCAAGCTGGCGGCTCTCGTCGGAAACCCGCAAGCTCGCCATCCCCTGCTGAACTTATCCGGCGGGCGCGGCCGTGTCAGGCGCGAAAAGGTGCCGGGCCTCGACGAACCTTTCCGCCGCCGCCTGGCCGAGCTCATGCAGCAGGGGCACGTTGTCTGCGCGGTCGAGCCGGCGCAGGTCCCCAAGATGCTCTTCCCCGACGGTGATGCCGAGTTCGCGCCTGAGCCAGTCGCGTTCGAGACGGACGTCGAAGCGCTGGAAGACGAAGAGCGGCTCCACCGGCACCTGCACGCCCGAGAGATCGCCGATCTCGGAATTGATCGTCCAGGGCGTATCGCTCCGCCCCAGCATCTGCATCAGCGTGAGGACCTCGACGCTGTTGTCCGCGATCAGTCCCTGCAGGGCCTGGAACGCAAGGTGGATCGCGGTCATCCGCTGCGCCTCGCCGGCCGCGTAAATCCTGCGCCAGGAGCCGGTCCCGATGGAGACGATATGCAGCCTCTCCACCCCCGTGGGCCAGCCGAAACCGTAGGCCGGCACGGTGGCGATGCGGAACAGCGCTAGCGCCGGGTTGTTGTGGGGCGTCATGCCGCCGTCGACGAACAGGCCCGGCGGCTCGCCATCCACGATGGCGACCTCGCGCGGCGCGAAATAGTAGGGCGCCGCGGTCGAGGCCCGCAGCAGGTCGGCGAGCTGATAGTGGCGGTTGCCGATGAAGGCGCCGTCGGGCGGATCGTCCCAGTACTTGGCCCCGGGGTTGTTGGTGACGATCCAGGCGCTTCCGGTATCGAGCCGCTTCATCACGATGCCGAGCGCCGTCTTCAGATCCGGGGTCTCGAGCTTCCGGGGGCCGATGATGGAACGGATCTCCCCTTCCAGCGCCCGGCTGTCGAAGCGGGTACCCACGAACGGCAGGCGGAATGGCGGCCTCCTGAATACCCGCGGCGCGAGGCGGAAGTAGAACGCCCTGATGTCCTCCGCGGACATGCCGAGCGCAAGGGCGGTCGCGATGATGGCGCCGGTCGAGGTGCCGCCGACGAGATCGAAATGGTCGCAGAGCCGCGCCCGGCCCGCCGTCCCCGGCCGGTCCGCCAGCAGCGCCTCCATCCGTTCGATGAACGCGACGGAGAGGGCGCCGCGGACCCCGCCGCCGTCGAGCGCTAGGATGCGCTTCATCGCGGAGCGGTCCTGCCGTCGGGCGGAGCACCCGCGCCGCCGGGCGGTCCAGCCTTCCTCGCCTCGCCCATGGCTTTCCCTGCCTGCCTGCGCCGTTGGGGTTGAGCGCATCATTGTTGGACCAATCGGCCCGCACGGCAAGACTTTCGCCGCGATCGGCTGGCGGCACCGGGCCCCTTGCGCGCCCCGCAAAACCGTTGCGGCCTCATGTGATTCCCAATACTTTTCATTGATACGTGTCGCGTCCATGACACCCTGGCGAAAGGGCCGGAGGCGGTCCCTTTCCATCGGCGGGACGTCCACCGGCAAGCGGCAGGCCCCCGCGGCAAGAGGGGACGCCGCCGGGTAGCGGCCGGTCGGGGTGTCGGGCCGGTTCAGGGGCCCGGGGAGGGGGTCTTTTCATGACCGAGAAGTTTCGCGTCTTCATTTCCTCCCCCGGCGACGTGCTGCCGGAACGGGCCATCGCTGGCCAGGTGATCGAGCGCCTGGCCCGCGAATTCGGCTATTTCATGGAGGTCGAGCCGCTCTTCTGGGAACGGGAGCCGCTGACCGCCGACGCGCCGTTCCAGGACAACATCACGCCCCCCCGGGAGGCCGACGCGGTGGTCGTCGTCCTGTGGTCGCGCCTCGGCACCCTGCTTCCGGCCGACCAGTACCACGGCGCCGTCACCGACCAGCCCGTCACCGGCACCGAGTGGGAGTTCGAGGACGCGCTCGCCTCGGCGCAGAGGACCGGCAGGCCCGATCTCCTGCTCTACGTCAAGCACGCCCCCATCAGCCTGCCCACCGACAACCGCGAGGCCCGCAAGGCCCAGGAAGAGCAGCTCGACCTGGTCGAGGCCTTCATGACGCGCTGGGTGCGGGACCCCGCGGGCGGCTCCTTCATGGCGGCCTTCCACGAATTCCGCGAGCTGTTCGAGTTCGAGGAGATGCTGGAGACCCACCTGCGCGGCCTCATCCGCAAGCGCCTCGACCCCAAGGCCGAGACCGGCGAGCCGCCGTCCCGGCGCTGGTTCGAGCGGCCCTACCGCGGGCTCGAGCCCTTCCTCATCGACCATGCCCAGATCTTCCACGGGCGCACCCGGGCCCGCAACGAGCTGCGCGAGGCGCTCGCCGCCCAGGCCGCGGGCGGCTGCGGCTTCCTGCTGGTGCTGGGCGCGAGCGGAAGCGGCAAGTCGTCCCTGGTCCAGGCGGGCCTGGTCTCCGACCTCCGCATCCCGGGGATGATGCCGCGGGTCGGCCTCTGCCGCTATGCGGTGATGCGGCCGACGGGCCTCGGCCCCGACCTGGTCCAGGGCATCGCCGAGACCCTGCTCGCCGAGACGGCGCTGCCCGAGCTCGGGACCCTCAAATACGACGCCGCGCGGCTTGCCGGCATCATCCGCGAATCGCCCAAGCAGCTCGCCGTCGCCATGGAGCAGGGCCTGGCGGAGGCCGGAAAGTCGGCGCACCTCACGGAGCGGGCCGAGGCCAGGCTGGCCCTGGTGGTCGACCAGCTCGAGGAGATCTTCACCCGCGACGACGTCACCGAGGACCAGCGCAAGCGGTTCGTCGCGGCGCTCGATGCGCTGGCGCGGAGCGGCGTGGTCTGGGTCATCGCCACCATGCGCAGCGACTTCCTCGACCAGCTCAACGAGGCGCCGGCGCTGGTGGCGCTGTCCCAGGGGAGCGGACGCTACCTGCTGTCGCCCCCGTCCGAGGGCGAGCTCGGCCAGATCGTCCGCCTGCCGGCGCGCGAGGCGGGGCTGCGCTTCGAGACCGATCCCGACAGCGGCGTGTCCCTCGATGAGGAGATCCTCGCCGCCGCCGCCGGGCAGCCCGACGCCCTGCCCCTCCTCGAATACCTGCTCGACCAGCTCTGGCAGAAGCGCGGCGAGGAAGGCTGCCTGACCTTCGAGGCCTACCGGGCCATCGGCGGTCTCGAAGGCGCCCTTGGACAACGCGCCGAGCAGATCCACGAGGGCGTGCTCTCCGACGCCGGGCGGGAGGCCTTTCCCCGGGTCCTGCGCCAGCTCGTGACCGCGGGCGAAGGGGCCGAGGGCGTGGCCACGGCGCGCACCGTGGCGCTCGACGAATTCCCCTCCGGCACGGCGCTCCGCGAGGTCGTCGATGCCTATCTCGCCGCCGATGCGCGGCTGCTCATCGCCGAGGGCGAGGTGGCGGGCGGCGGCGCGCGCATCCGTGTGGCCCATGAGGCGCTGCTCACCCACTGGCCGCGGGCGCGGGACCAGATCGCGGTCGAATGGCGCGACCTGCAGACCCGCGCGGCGCTGGAGCGTTCGGAAGCCCGCTGGCGCGCCGCGCCCCGCAAGGGCCGCAACAGCCTGCTGCTGCCCTCGGGGCTTCCGCTCGCGGAGGCGGAGGATCTTCTCGGCCGTCACGGCGAGGAGCTCGCGCCCGAACTCAAGGCCTATATCGCGGCCTCCCGCGGGCGCGCGCGGCGTCGCATCCACCTGCTGCAGGCGGCGGCGGCGGCGATGTTCCTGCTCGCGCTCGGCGCCGGCGGCCTCGGCCTCTGGGCGGAGAGCCAGCGGCGCATCGCGCAGGAGAACTTCCTGGTCGCCATCGAGACCGCCGACGGCCTCGTCAACCAGCTATCCAAGGAGATCCGCAACGACCTCAGGATGCCGGCGGCGAAGATCCGGGATTCCATGGCCCATGCCGACAACGCATTCAATCGCCTGATCTCCGGCACCGGGGCCTCGGTCGACAACCTGCACCGCTATGCCCGGCTCACCAAGGTCTTCGCCGAGACCCACCTGCTGCTCGGCGACACCAGGAACAGCATCGCCAAGGCCAATGCGGTGATCAAGGCGATCGACGAGCTCACCGCGCGGGCCGGGCTGAGATCGGAATTCGACCTGACCCACGCCGAGGCCTGGGCCATCCTCGGCGAGGCCTATCTCGAGCAGGCCAGGGCGGCGGAGGCGCTCTCCGCCTTCGAGGAGGCGAGGAAGGCGGCGTCGATGTACGCCCATTCCGCCGAGAACGCGAACGACTGGGGCAAGGTGCTCACGCGCGCCTATATCGGCATCGGCCGCACCGTCATGGAGGAGAAGGCCCAGGCCGCGCTGACCAATTTCCGCACCGCGTCGTCGACCGCCCTGCTCCACCTCAACCGCCAGCTCGCCAGGCTCAAGATCGCGCAGGAGCCCAAGGCGCCGTGCGCCTTGCCGCGGAGCCGGAGGGCGCAGAAGCCGCCGCCGGCGGAGGAGCTCCACCGCGCCGAATGGCTGCACCTCATGAGCCACGCCTCCTACATGGTGGGCGAGGCCTACAAGAGCCTCCGGCGCTATGCCCAGGCGCGCGCCGCCTACCGGGAGTCGCTCGCCTGCGCCGAGAACCTGACCAGCGAGTTCCCCAAGAGCCTGCGCTGGAAGCTCGACCTGATGCGGCCGAGATGGGCGCTCGGCTCGCTCTTCTTCAACGAGAACAAGCCCGAAGAGGCGCTCGGGCATTTCGAGAAGGCCCTCGACCTGGCGTCCGAGCAGCACAAGGGGAATTCCGGCATCGCCGCCTGGCGGCGCAACCTGTCGGTCGCCCATTTCTGGGTGGCCAAGGCCTACGCGTCGCTCGGCGCCGAGTTCCAGGCGCGGGACGCCTACCGCACCAGCTACCGCATCCTCAAGGAGCTCACCGACGAATACCCGCAGAACGAGAAATGGGTGCTCGACCTCTCCAACGTCAAGTCGGACATGGGCTGGCTCCACACCAAATGGGCGATGCAGCACGACCCGCGCTATTGCCCCGCCTGCCGGAAGGACAAGTTCACCCGCGCGCTCGGACATTTCCTCGATGCCCGGAGGATCGTCGAAAAGCTCGCCCGCGCCCACCCGGCGAACCTGAAATACCGCGCCCAGCTGTTCGGGGCCTACCGCAACGAGGGCGACCGCCAGGCCGACCTCGACAAGCGGGGGCCGGCCACGGCGGCCTACCGCAACGCCGAGAGCGTCGCACGGAAGATGCTGGCCGAAGCCGGCGGCAGGCGCGGGTGGCGGGCGAAGATCTACCTGGTCACCACCGCGATCAAGGAGGCGGCGGTGAGGAAGGCGGACCCCCGGAAGAAGCCGGACAGGGTGGACCCGAAGGAGTTCGCCGCCTATCTCGCGCTCCACAGGGACAGCCTCGGCCAGATCGACGGCCTGCTGAAGACGGAGCCCGCCAACCGCACTTGGCTCCACTGGCGCTGGATCGATCTCGACCGCATGGCCGGGGTGTACGCCCGCATGGGCCGGACCGACGCGGCGCGGCGCATCCACAACGGCAACGCGAACACCCTCCTGAAGCTCCTCGCCAAGCGCCGGTCGGGCCGCCTGATCCGCGACCTCGCCGCCACCTACGAGAGCCTCGGCGACCTCGCCAAGGCGGCCAACGGCCACGTCACGGCGCTGCGCTATTATGTCTGGTCGCTGCGCCGCTGGCGCAGCCTCACGGCCTCCGACCGCGGCTCCTACGAGGACTGGCTGACGCAGCTCAACGCCAGGCGGAAGAAGGTCTTCGATCAGATCGCGGCGGCGCGCGACAAGCCGGGCGCGGCCTCCGTCGTCGCCAGCGCCCACAGCGCCCTCAAGGCCTACCGCGCGCCGGATTTCGAGGAGGACTACAAGAGCTCCCGCGCGCGGTGGTCGATGCCCCCGCTGGTGCCCGGGCCCTGGTACAACCTTGCGCGGCGCGACTGGCCGACCATCACCGCCGCGATCCGGCGCATCCTCAAGCGCAAGGGCTACACCGTCACGGGTTTCGCCCAGATCCGGGCCATGGCGCTGCCCTTCTACGAGGACGTCACCCTTCTCGAGGTGCAGGCCCGGAACGTCGCGGGCCTGTTCACCTTCGCCCGCTCGCCGGTGGCCGGCGGCAACGGCGGGCCGGGCGCCGCCGCCCCCGGCCGGGGCATCGTCAGGATCGCGCCCGATTACCGCATCATCATGCTGGAAGGCAAATCGAACCCGGTCCATCACCTGAACGAGACCAACCGCATCCTGCTCAATTCACCGGGGCAGGTCGCGGCCTATCTCCGGTTCTTCGTGAGCGGCCTTTCGGGCCGCTTCGGGCCGTTCAGCGTGATCGACGACGTGCGCGACCTGCCCTGGCCCGACGGCGCCGCCGGCAACGCGCGGCACCGCGGCATCCAGGGCTGCATCAGCGGCAAGATCCGGCCGATGATCGTCGAGCGCGACGCCACCGGGGCCTGGCGGGTCGTCGCCAACACCAAATACGGCCACGGCATCTACACCAACCTGTTCACGGTCAAGCGCAACGGGTTCGTCGACATGAACGACGACACGCGGCTGATCTCCGGCGTGCCGTTCATCCAGGAACGGTTCATCAACGGGGCGCGGCGCCGCCTGCCCGGCAAGACGGAAGCCGGCGGCACCAAGGTCGAGGGCTGCCAGGCCGGCCGCGCCGGGACGAAGCCGTCCTTCCAGCCCAAGCCGCGGTCGGAGGTGCCGGCACCCCGGCCGAGGCGGACCTCGCCCCAGCCCTCCCCCACCACCAACCCGTTCGCGCGCTGAACCTCGGGGAGGAGACCCGTCATGCTCAGGACTTCGCTTTCCGGCCTCCGGCCCGGGACCGTGCGCGGCGCATGCGTCCCCGGCCTTCCCCTGGGCCTTGCCCTCGTCCTCGCGCTCGTCCTCGCCCTGGGCAGCGCCGCACGCGCCTACGAGGTCAGCGCCCCCGGCCTCGATGCCATCCTGAGGGGTGACGTCAAGGGGGGCACCGCCGCGCTCGAGCGCGCCGCCGGGGCGGGCGACGCGCGCGCGGCCTTCCTGCTGTTCGGCATGTATTTCCGCGGCTACGGCGTGGTCCGGAACCTGGATGCGGCGCGGCGCTGGCTCGCCCACAGCGAAGCCCGGCCGATCAGCGAATCGCTTTTCGTCTACGGCCTCGCCCACTACACCGGCACGGCGCTGCCCAGGGACATGAACAAGGCCTTCGAGCGTTTCCGGCAGGCCGCCGAGAAGGGGCATTCCTCGGCCCAGTTCTACGTCGGCCGGATGCTGGTCGAGGGGACCGGCACGGCCAAGGACCCCGTCCGGGGGCTCGCCGCGCTGACCAAGGCTGCGAAGGAGGGCTCGGCGCTGGCGCTCGAATACCTCGCCGGCTACCACAGGACCAAGGGACCCGCCGATGCCAGGAAGCACCTCGACTACCTCGCCCGCGCGGCGAAGGCGGGGGTGCGGTCCGCCCAGGCGGAGCTGCACGAGATGTACTACGCCGGGCGCGGCGTCAGGCGGAACTCCGCGCTGGCGCTGTTCTGGGGCGAGGTCGCGGCCGGCCAGGGGACCAAGGGCCTCGATCTCCGCATCGCGCGGATGCACGAGGCGGGCCGGGGCACGCGCAAGGACCTGGTCCAGGCCATGCACTGGTACCGGCGCGCCGCCGAGGCGGGGGACGGCCCGGCCGCCCTGCGCCTCGCCCGGATCTACCGCGGCGGCATCAAGGTGAAAGACAAGGAGGTCGTGAAGCCGAGCGCGGCGCTCGCCTACATGTGGTTCGACCTCGCCGCCCGGCGGGGCGTCGCCGGCGCCGCGAAGGCGCGCGACGCGCTCGGCCGGACGATGAAGCCCTTCGCCCTCAAGCTCGCCAAGGCCTTCGCCGCCAGATGGAAGCCCAAGCGCGTGCGCAAGGACTTCCGGCTGCGCGGCGGCGGCACCGGGGTGTTCGTGAACTTCTCCCACTGGGTGGTGACCAACGAGCACGTCATCAAGCGCTGCTCGCTCCTCGCCGTGCAGCACGACGGCAGGATCTGGGACCGGGTCAAGGTGATCGCCGCCCGGCGCGACATCGACCTCGCGCTGCTGGAGGTCGAGGTGCCCGACGGCCGGAGCTTCACCCACGGCATCGCCGCCATCGCGCCGCCCGACCGGGCGCCGCTCGGCGAGCAGGTCGCGGTGTTCGGCTATCCGTGGAGCGGCATCCTCTCCTCCCAGGGGGTGTTCACGGTGGGCATCCTGAACGCCCATGTGGGGGCCCGGAACAACCGCAACTACATCCAGATCTCCGCCCCCATCCAGCCAGGCAATTCCGGCAGCGCCGTCTACGACGAGACCGGCCAGGTGATGGGCATCGTCGCCTCCTCCCTGAGGCCGATCAAGAACACCATGCCCCAGATCGTCAACTTCGCGGTCAAGGGGTCGGTGATGCGCGAGATGATCGACGCCTTCCACACGCCGAACTACTCCTTCGACGCCAAGACCGCGCCGACGCTCACCGTCAAGCAGCGCGCCAAGGTCGCCCAGCGCAACGCCGCCCACGTGCTGTGCTACGGGCACTGATCCGCAATTTGTCCCTCATGCTTTGCGGCACCTATGTTGTTTGCGCTTGGTGCAACATGCAGTTCCGCTGGAGGTGCTTCAGGAGCAGATGGACCATAAGTCGATCATCGTGACGATGCGATATGCGCACTTGCGCTCGACTGATTTGCTGGCAGTGGTGAAGGTGTGGGAGAAAGACTAGTCGTCGCGGTCAGCGCGATTACGCCCTAGCCATTCTGAAAAGCCGTCGCGGATGTCTCCAAGCCACCGCAAGAAATTAAATAAAATCGCCCCGGCCCAGAGCCACGCGAGGAATGATACAAAACCACTAAAAGGGCCCCCGTAAGATTGTTCGGAGAGTTCGAAGAATTTTCCAAAGTCAGTGTCTTTAATGGCGTCTATCAAACTGTCTCCGGGGCAAAAGAAAATATAATGGAATATCAGCCAAAGGTCAGACACGGTGAACTGACCATCGTGGTTCATGTCTTTGGCGAAGTCCCAACGACGATGCGCCATGTCGGAGTCCTGCCGCCGTTAGGCGTTAGCTGAAGAAGACCGCAAAAAGATCACGCGTAAGCAAGCCCGCTATATACGCCGCGCCTGCCCCCACTGATTTGCCCACTTCCTCGCCCGCTGCGCTAGCGGCCTTAATGACAAATTCCTCCTTCGCGCGGCGCCATAAGGAACTGTTCTTCTCCACTAGCTTCCGTAGCGCCTCTTTCTCCGCGATCAGCACATCCCGCTCATCGCGTACGACCTGCAATTCTGCCCGAATGTCCGCAAGTCCTAACGTAATTTGATCGAGCAAGTCGCGCTGCGCTTGAGGGAGATCATTGACTAGGAGAAGTGTCTTGAACGCTTCGTGAGACAGCGAAACTGCGTCCCACGCCTCGCCCACCTTGATCGTGACACGAATGGCGTTTTCTGCGGTTGGCTTTACGCTTGGGCCATCCGTGTCCTTCGCCCCTTCTCTGGCGTCCGTCGCTGGCGTTGCCGCAACGCGCCTCGCCTGAGTAGCTGAGTCGGTCGGCACTTGCTTGTCCGGCTCCTTGGCCTTGCCCCAGGTAGCTTTCCCCCACGTTGATCGGCCCCACACACCTGTTTGCCAAGGACCAGAGACGCCGCCAGAGGCAGTAGGCGGCGGCTCTTTGCCACTCCCCCCAAAGCCCGGCATCTGTTGATCGCCGTGGTTGGCTGGTGTTCCAACAGTCGCTCGCTGTTGGAAGCCTGGAAGTGTGGATTTACCTATAACGCCCGCGCCCGGATCGTTCGTCCCCTTCACCACGACTGGTGACAATGAAAGATTGCCGGTGCCCTCAACCATCATCAATGCCCCTTCATTTCGGTTTAGGGAGCGGCGGAAGTTCACCTATCGCGATACCGCCCCGCTGGCGCTCAGGGTTATCGGCCCGGTACTCGAAGCCCAAGACCGCGTTCGGGGTCAGGGTCATTGCGGGCCCTGTGGCCGACGACGACGACACGGATATGACCGCAGGCTCATCCGCGGTCGGATCGTCCGCCAGCGCAGCGGTGTGGCCCGCTACCGTGAACAGCATAGCGCCGCTAAGGAATAGCGCGGGGCCGACTTTAGGCATCCCCCAAGGTTCCATTCCGGCGGGCTGGAATGCCTCATCTGGTAGGTCGCCCATGTCCGGCGTAAAAATGTCGCTAGGCATGAAAAGTCCATTTCGACAAATTAGAACGTAGAGTGAACATTATCAAACAACTGTCAGACGATCAACAGGCTTTTCGAGCTATTTATGACCGTCGTAGGCTGGGGACGTATTGGGCCGTTCCACTATCGTTCCATTGGGCCGCGATCCCCTCCGAATCCCCACACCGAGCCATACACGGGCTGCGCTAATTTCTTACACCGCATCAGCCTTATGGTGCTAACGTTTGTCCATGTTGGACACTCAGTCAGCGTTCTTGACGGTGAAGTACAAGCTTCACAATCCGTCCAGACGCCGCAGGGCGATGCTACTGGACGCGATGCGCCGCGCCCATAAACTCCTTAGAGCAATTCGGCCAGACGTAGAGGCGATGGCCGCCTTGGATCAGCCCCCGCGCCGCGAGGCCCAAAGCAAGCTGTGGCGAAGGGCGCAAACAAGGCTGCACTGGAGAGCCAAGAGAAAGCTTCAAAGGAAGCTGCAAGACCTCGCTAGACCGCTTCCGCTGGGGGCCGGGCCAAAGCAATCCATTATCTTTGATGCGATGGCACAAGCGGAAAGCTATCTCGAACTTAAGAAGGCGAACCCGAATACCTCTTATCCCGTAACGCCTCGCCTGAAAGTGGGGGAAGACGATAGAGGGGCCGCACTTGATGGACTCGCCAACTCTCAGTCCATCTTAGAGGAGAACGAATACCGCGACCTTTTGGCAAAGCTCTCACGTCCGGGTATCCCCCGCCCTCTCAATATTCTCAAGAATCGCGTTAGCGACGGTGCGCTGATCTTGCAGGATGACAAAGGCCGCCTTTTAGCCTTCATCAACCTCCTGCCCCGCACTGCCAATCGCAAACGCACGGTTTCCCTTGATGGTCTTATGGATACCCGCACAGGTGAAATCATGGCGGGGTCAACATCTGGCGGCGACTTATTTCCCCTTGAGGGAAGCCGATGGCACGCTGAGAAATTTCTTAGCCGAGGAACGCTACAGGCCAGCCGCCTGATCTATGACGGGCGAGACTTCTACCTGGCTGCGACATTCCAGTTTGAAGCACCCGTGCGCGAACCTACGGCATACCTTGGAGTGGACCGAGGGATTGAACTTCTCGCGGCCTGGGCTGTCTTGGATGAGAACGGCGAAAAGATCGAGGACGGATTTTGCAGTGGCTCGCGCCTGCGCCAGTTCCAGCGCCGCGAAGAACGTCAACAGCGCCGCGTTCAACAGCGCGGTAAGATTTATTCATCCCGCACCCGACGCATGATCGCCGATGAAGAAGTCCACCGAACGGCCAATGAGATTGTTAGCGCCGCCACCAAACACAATGCCCAGGTGGTAATGGAGGACTTAAGAACTATCGCCATGGGACCACACCAAGCACGGCCCAAAGGTGCGCGCCGCGGTGGCTGGCGTCGGATGCTGACGCGAGCGCAATACATGAAGCTGAAACACTGTGTGGACTATCGGCTCAAGATCGAAGGCTTCGCACCTATAAGGCGCGGCCAAACTTCCTTCATTGAAGTCAGCCCCGCATACACCAGCGTCACGTGTTCGGCCTGCGGCCACCGGGATAAAGAGAGTCGCCAGGGCCAAGCCGTATTTGTCTGCACCAAGTGTGGGCACAAAGAGAACGCAGACGTGAACGCCGCAGCCATGGTTGCTGCTAAAGGCAAACACTTTGACGACATCGTGCGCGGAAGGAGGAAGGGACAAAAACTGCGCAATGATGAACAGTTTTCAGCGTGGTACGCCACGTTGAAGAATGGGGGCGGGACACATGTGTCTTAGTTGTCGCCTCCATGGCCTGCCGCGTGGGCGTATGACCGGGGCTAACCCTGGCTTACCTATGCCGTGGACCGAAACCCCACGATGGAAGAACCGGATCGCGCAAGCTCGCGAAACGGTAGGCATAACCGTTTTCCATCACTTAGATCGCCCGGAAGGCCCCACGGACCAGATCGTTAGCCCAATTCAGGTGCGGCCACAGGGGAATTGTGGGGTATCGACGACCCGCGTCTCGTCATCCCCCCAGAAGTCGAGGGTGCGGCCACAGGGGAATTGTGGGGTATCGACGACCTCCGCGTATCGTTTCTCAACCCCCTGAGGTGCGGCCACAGGGGAATTGCGGGGTATCGACGACCCCGGAACCGTTTGACTGGTGCCGAGGGGTGGTGCGGCCACAGGGGAATTGTGGGGCACCAGTGGCCACAAGGCGAGACATATCCAACCTGGAAAAATCTGGCGACCCCAACGGGATTCGAACCCGTGTTGCCGGCGTGAAAGGCCGGTGTCCTAGGCCTCTAGACGATGGGGTCGGCCGGACCCGGGGGCGCGCTGGGCGGCCGGGCCTGGGCGCATGACTTAAGGCGGATACGCGGCAAAATCAAGCCGAAACGGGCGGCGCTCCGCTCCACGCCCCGCCTCAGGACACCGGCGCCGCGTCGTCGACCAGGAACTGGACGCCGTGGCGGCCCTGCCAGTCGTCGATGCGGAGCTTGCCGGCGAGGTGCACCGGCAGTCCCCCCGCCTCCAGCAGGCCCCGGCCGAGCGGCTCGCCGGCCGCGCGGAAGCACATCGCCTTGATGCGCACGCCGTCCCGGCCGCCGACGAAGAGCCGCACGTGGTTCCCGCCCACCACCTCGGCCTTGCCGATCCGCACCGCCGGCAGCACGAAGCGGGGCTCGGCATTGCCCTGGCCGAAGGGGCCGAGCATCTTGATCTCCTCGGCGAGGTCCGGCGTCGCGCCGCCCACGCTGAGCACCCCGTCGTGATAGAGGACGCGCCCGACCTCGGCCCCGCGCTCGGCCTGCTGGGCATCGACGCGGGCGGCGAGGAAGGCCTCGAGCTCGCCGAGCCGGTCGGCCGCCACCGTGAAGCCCGCGGCCATGGCGTGGCCGCCGCCGTTGATCAGCAGCCCCTCCTGGCGCGCGGCGATCACCGCGGCGCCGAGGTCGATGCCGGGGATCGAGCGGCCCGAGCCGCGCGCGATCCCGCCCTCGATCCCGGCGACGCAGGCGGGCCGGTGCAGCCGGTCGTTGAGCCGGCTCGCGACGATGCCGATGACGCCGGGATGCCAGCCCGGGCCGGAGACGAAGACGAGGCCCGGCCCGCCGTTGTCGCCCTCCCGCGGTTCGGCCTGGGCGAGGGCTTCCGCCAGCACCGCGGCCTCGATCTCCCGCCGCTCGGCGTTCAGCGCATCGAGCTCGCGGGCGAGGAGCTGGGCCTCGGCCGCGTCGTCGGTGGCGAGCAGCCGCGCGCCGAGGCCGGCCCGGCCGACCCGGCCGCCCGCGTTGATGCGGGGGCCCAGGAGGAAGCCCAAATGCCAGGCCTCGGGCCTGGCATCGAGCCCGGCGACGTCGGCCAGCGCCCTGAGCCCCGTGTTCGCGCGCCCGGCCATCACCTTGAGCCCCTGGGCGACCAGCGCGCGGTTGACGCCGGTCAGCCGCACCTGGTCGCAGACGGTGCCGAGCGCGACCAGGTCGAGGAGCCCCATCAGGTCGGGCTCGGGCCTGAGGCGATAGAAGCCGCGGGCGCGAAGCTCGCGGTTGATGGCGATGGCGAGGAGGAAGGCGAGCCCGACGGCGGCGAGCTGCTTGTGCGGGCTCTCCTCGTCCAGCCGGTTGGGGTTGATCACCGCGAAGGCGGGCGGAAGGCGCGATTCGGCGACGTGGTGATCGACGACGACGACGTCGATCCCGGCGGCCCGGGCGGCCTCCAGCGGCTCGAAGGCGGAGATGCCGCAATCGACCGTGATCACGACCGCCGCCCCGCGCGCGCCGAGGCCGACCATCGCCCCGGCATTGGGGCCGTAGCCTTCCTTCATGCGGTCGGGGATGTAGCATTCGATCTCCTGGCCCAGCGCCCGGAAGAAGCGGGCCAGCACCGCCGAGGAGGTCGCGCCGTCGACGTCGTAATCGCCGAAGACGGCGATGCCCTCGCCCCCCTCCACCGCGTCGGCGAGGCGCCGGGCGGCGGCGTCCATGTCCTTGAGGTGCCCCGGGTCCGGCAGCTCGTCGCGGAGCAGCGGGTTGAGGAACCGCCCGGCGTCCTCCGGCCCCACCCCGCGCGCGGCGAGCGCCCGGCCCACCACCTCCGGCAGGTTGAGCGTCTGGGCCAGCATCAGGGCCTCGCGCCCGTCTTCGAGCCGGGGCCGCCAGGCGAGGCCGCTGAAGGAATGCTCGACGGTCAGGGCATCGCCCAGCATGGCGCCCTACGCGTCCATGGGGCCGAAACCGGACTTGATGTCGAAGTTGTGGTGGGTCTCGATCCGGCGCACGGTCCCGGTCTTGGATCGCATGATGATGGAATAGGTGATGGCGCGGTGGGCGAAGCGGCGCACCCCGTCGACCATGGCGCCGTCGGTGACGCCGGTGGCGGCGAACATGACGTTGCCCGAGGCGAGATCCATCAGGTCGTATTTGCGGTTGAGATCCTCGATATTCCAGCGCGCCGCGCGCCTGCGTTCGTCGTCGTTGCGGAACAGGAGCCGCCCCTGGATGAACCCGCCGATGCAGCGCAGCGCGGCCGCCGCCAGCACGCCCTCGGGCGCGCCGCCGGAGCCGAGATAGATGTCGACGCCGCTGTTGGGCTCGGACGTCGCGATCACGCCGGAGACGTCGCCGTCGGAGATCAGCATGATGCGCGCGCCGGCCGCGCGCACCTCCCTGATCAGCTCCTCGTGGCGGGGCCGGTCGAGGATGCAGACCAGCAGGTCGGAGATGTCCTTGTTGCGCGCCTTGGAGAGCTCCTTGAGGTTGCGCGCCGGGGTCTCGTCGAGGTCGACGATGCCGTCGGGCAGCCCGCCGCCGACGGCGATCTTGTCCATGTAGACGTCGGGCGCGTTGAGGAAGCCGCCCTCCTCCGCCATGGCGATGACGGCGAGGGCGTTGTTGCCGCCCTTGGCGGTGATCGTCGTGCCCTCCAGCGGATCGAGCGCGATGTCGATCTTGGGGCCGCCCTTGCCGACCTTCTCGCCGATGAACAGCATCGGCGCCTCGTCGCGCTCGCCCTCGCCGATGACCACAGTGCCATCGATCTCCAGGCCGTTGAGCGCGTTGCGCATGGCGTCGACCGCTGCCTGATCGGCCGCCTTCTCGTCGCCCCGGCCCATCAGCCGCGAGGCGCTGAGCGCCGCCGCCTCGGTGACCCGGACCGCCTCCAAGGCCAGATTGCGATCCATCACGTTGTCCATGCGAACCTCCCCGTCTTACCCCGGCCGGACAGACCGATCCGGCCTTATGCGCGCAAATTATAGTGGTTTTTGGTCAAGATGATAAAACGTCTCGATCCGGATCATGCGCGGCGGCGCGGTCATGGCGGTGAGCTTCCTGATCCGCGCCAGCGCCCGCGCCATGGCCGCTTCCCCGGTCTCGTGGGTGATCAGGACCACGGGCACGGGCTCGCCCGGCGCCCGGCCGCGCTGGAGCATCGATTCGAGGGAGATCGCCTCGTCGCGGAAGACCGCGGTGATGTCCGCCATCACGCCGGGCTCGTCGCGCACCGTCATGCAGAGGTAGAACGCGCCTACCCTCTTGTCGAGATCGGCGGGATGGGGCGGCGCGAGGTCGGCCGCCGGGATGGCGAAGGTCGCCACGCAGTCGCCGCGCGCGACGTCCATGACGTCGGCCACCACCGCGGACGCCGTGGGCCCGGCGCCGGCCCCCTTGCCGAGATAGAGGGTCGTCTCGACATAGTCGCCCTCGGCGACCACGGCGTTGTAGACGCCCTCGACATTGGCGATGGGCGCGGCGTGGGCGACCAGGCAGGGATGGACCCTCTGTTCGATGCCGTCGTCGGTGCGCTCGGCGATGCCGAGCAGCTTGATCCGGTAGCCGAGCTCCTCGGCGAAGCGGATGTCGTCGGCGGTCACGGTGCGGATGCCTTCCATGTGCACGGATTCGAAATCGATCTCCGTCCCGAAGGCGAGCGCCGTCAGGATCGCGAGCTTGTGGGCTGCGTCCACGCCGTCGATGTCGAACCCGGGATCGGCCTCGGCGTAGCCCAGCGCCTGGGCCTCAGCGAGCACGTCGGCGAACTCGCGGCCGGTCTCGCGCATGGTGGTGAGGATGTAGTTGCAGGTGCCGTTGAGGATGCCGTAGACGCGCGAGACCGCGTTGGCGGCCAGCCCCTCGCGCAGCGCCTTGACGATGGGGATGCCGCCGGCGACCGCCGCCTCGTAGCGCAGGCTGACGCCCTTGTCCTCGGCGAGGCGGGCGAGCGCGGTGCCGTGATGTGCGAGAAGCGCCTTGTTGGCGGTGACCACGTGGCGGCCGGCGCCGAGCGCCGCCTCCACCAGGTCCTTGGCGATGCCGCCCGCGCCTCCGATCAGCTCCACCACCGCGTCGATCCCCGGCCGGGTGGCGAGCGCGAGCGCGTCCTCCTCCCAGTCGATGCCCGAAAGATCGATGCCGCGGTCGCGGCCCCGATCGCGGGCGGAAACCGCCTTGATCACGATCTCCCGGTTGGCGCGGGCGGCGAGAAGGGCCCCGTGCTCCTGGATCAGGCGCACGGTCCCCGCGCCGACGGTGCCAAGCCCGGCGATCGCGATGTTGAGCGGCGGGGTCAAGAGGCGGCGGCCCGCTCGCCGCCGCCTGGAACGGCCCCGGCCTGGCGCAAGAAGTGCTTGATGTTGCGCACCGCCTGGCGGATCCGCTGGGTGTTCTCCACCAGCGCGATCCGCACGTGGCCGTCGCCGTAATGGCCGAAGCCCATCCCCGGCGACACCGCGACCTTGGCCTCGCGCAGCAGGAGCTTGGAGAACTCGAGCGACCCGAGCTCCGCGAAATGCGGCGGCAGCGGCGCCCAGGCGAACATGGTGGCGGGCGGCGGGGGGATGTGCCAGCCGGCCTCGGCCAGGCCCCGGACCAGGACGTCGCGCCGCTCGCGGTAGAGCGCGCGGATGCGGTCGACGCAGTCCTGGGGCCCGTTGAGCGCCGCCGCGGCGGCGGCCTGGATCGGCGTGAACGCGCCGTAGTCGAGATACGACTTGATGCGGGTCAGGGCGTGGATCAGGCGCTTGTTGCCGGCGGCGAAGCCGATGCGCCAGCCCGGCATGTTGTAGGTCTTGCTCATCGAGGTGAACTCGACGGCGATGTCCTTGGCGCCGGGGATCTGCAGGATCGAGGGCGGCGGGGCGTCGAAGTAGATCTCGGCATAGGCGAGGTCGGAGAGCACGAAGATCTCGTGGAAGCGGCAGAAATCCACCACCTCGCCGTAGAAATCGAGGTCCACCACCTGGGCCGTGGGATTGGCCGGGAAGTTGAGGATCAGCGCCTTGGGCGGCGGCACCGCCTGCTTGACGCCGAGCTCGAGCCCCTTGAGGAAATCATGGCCCGGCCCGATGGGAATGTGATGCACGTTGGCCCCGGCGATGATGAAGCCGTAGGGATGGATCGGGTAGCTCGGGTTGGGCACCAGGATCAGGTCGCCCGGCGTGGTGATGGCCTGGGCCAAATTGGCGAGCCCCTCCTTGGAGCCGAGCGTCACGATGTTCTCCGAGTTGGGGTCGATCAGCACGTTGAAGCGCCGCTCGTAATAGGCCGCGTGCGCCCGCCTCAGGCCGGGAATCCCCCGTGAGTTGGAATAGCGGTGGGTGCGCGGGTCGCGCGCCACCTCGACCAGCTTCTGGACGATGTGCTCGGGCGTCGGCTGGTCCGGATTGCCCATGCCGAAATCGATGATGTCCTCGCCCGCGGCCCGCGCACGCGCCTTCATCTCGTTGACTTCGGCGAACACGTAGGGCGGCAGGCGCTCTATCCTGTGAAATTCTTCTTCCATTTGAACGATCCAACGCGGAGCCTGCCCCGAAATTGAGGCGGCACGGTGACGGCGACGGTTTACCCCGAGAAAGGTTAATTTTCGAGGTAAATTTCCGCGCGCCGGTTGCCGGCCTCGCCGAGGGGCATGATCTCCTGGTAGATGGGCTGGCTGTCGGAGACCCCGGACACCTCGATCTTGCCGGCCGGCGCGCCAATCCGGACGAGGCGGTCGGCGACCGCCCTGGCCCGGGCCATGGAAATGCGGAAATTGGCGATCTGGTGGCCGAGCGGGTTGGTGTTCCGCGTCCGGCTCGAGGCGTGGCCGATCACCTTGATCGTCCCGCCCGTCTTGCGTTGCATCTCAACAACCGATCGCAACGTGCTGGCATAGCTATCGGATATCCGTGCCGAGTTGTTAGCGAACAGGACCGTCGCCAGCGGCTCCCCACCTGCCGCCCGGAAGGCCGGCGCGCGGACGGCGGGGGCCGGCTCCGCCTTCGCCTTGGCGCCGGGCGGCGTCAGGGTGACGCCGCTGCTGGGCGCCGGCGGGACGCCGATGGTGTTGCGCCGGATCGGCCCCTGCGAGCCCCGCGAGGCGAGTGCCGCGCTATTCTGCTGGGCGATGGCCGCCTGGAAGGCCGGGTTGCTTCCCGCCGGCGGGTAGACGCTCGGCGCGGGCTTGACCGGAACGGGCACGCGCGCGACTTCCGCGGGGGCCGGGGCCTGGGCCGGGGCCTGAGGCGGCGCCTTGGCCTGGTCGTTCTCGAGCGCGGGGCCCTTGTCCGTGCCGCCGAGGGCCACGTGGCGGGCATTGGCGCGGTCGGCGACCAGGGCCTGTTCCACCTTCTGGCGGCGGGCGGCGCGGTCGGCCGCGCCCTCGGGCCGGGATGGGACCGAGGCCAGCTTGGGGAACGGCTCGTCGGCCTTGGGCGGCGCGTTCTCGGGCTTGGCGGCGGCCTCTCGCGCCGCCACGGCCTCGGGGCTCTCGTCGCCGAGCCAGTCCGCGGTGCCCTTGTACCATTCCACCGGATTGGCCCAGTCGGGCACCGAGGAGCAGCCGCCGAGGGACAGGAGGAGCACGACGACGGCGGCGCTCCGCGCCATCGTCCCGGTCAGGATTCGTTGCCGTTTCATAGGTCTTCTCTGCCGGTCCCTGGTTGCGTGCGTGGGTTCGGCATCGTAACGAGGGAGGTCCGCATTCCGCTGGTTCCGCAGCCATCCCACGCCCCCGGGCCCGCCCGGCGGACCCCGGGGTTCGGGGCGACGGCGCGGCGCGAGAGGGCAATGCCTCGGAAGTATTAGATTAATTAGGGAATTTCGTAAAGGCGTCTCGGCGAAAAACCCCTTTTGGTTCCGCTTGGCCTGTTCCCGCGCCTCGCTTGTCGCCGCGGAATCCCGCGTGGTAGAAAGGATGCAACGAGAGCAGCCCGCGAGAAGGAGCCCCGAGCATGATCCCCGCCCAGTTGTTCTGCTGGCATTTCATGGCCTACCCGCATCTGCCGGCGGACTTCGACGAGAAGTATGCGAGCGGTTGGGTCACGGTCCCCAACGCCTTGTGGGACGCGGAGAAGTCCCGGGGCTTGTATCAGGAATACATCGACCAGATGGCGCTGGCCGACCGGCTCGGGTTCGACGGCTTCGTCCTCAACGAGCATCACCAGAACGTCTACGGCCTCGCCCCCTCGCCCAACCTGATCGCCGCGACGCTGACCCAGGCGACCAGCCACGGCAAGATCGTCGTGCTCGGAAACCTGCTGCCGCTGCACCTGACGCCGATGCGCGTGGCCGAGGAATACGCCATGCTCGACATGATGTCGGACGGGCGGATCATCGCCGGCTTCGCCCCCGGCGGCGGGCCGGAGACCTTCAACTACGACGTCCCCTCGGCCTCTTCGCGGGAGAAGTTCTGGGAGGCGCTCGACCTCATCGTCCGGGCCTGGACCGAGGACGGCCCGTTCATCCACGAAGGCCGGCACTTCCCGCTGCGCTACGTCAACCCCTGGCCCAAGCCCCTGCAGAAGCCCCATCCTCCGGTCTGGGTCCCCGGCTCGCGCAGCCCCGGCACGCTGATCGAATGCGCCAAGCGCGGCTACTGCTATTTCCTGTCCTCGCGCAGCCACGGCAGCGCAACCGGCCGGGCCAAGGACCAGTTCACGCAAGTGCTCGAGGCCCACGGCCGCAAGTATCATCCCTTCCGCATGGGCATCCTGCTGTCGTGCTACGTCGGCGAGGACGACCGCACGGCGCGCGCCGAGTGCGAGGAAGGCGTGTGGTACTTCCTCAAGAACTGCCTGAAGGGCCATCTCCGGACCGAAGGCCGCCAGCTCACCTTCGGGCCGGGCGTGCCCTATATCCCGACCAAGGCGTGGCGGCAGTATCTCGAGACCTCCAAGCCCGGGCGCAAGCTGCTGGGCGATGCCGAGAACTGGGACGAGCTCGAGAGTTCCAACTCGATCATCGTCGGCGGACCCGACACCGTGTTCGAGCGGCTCAAGACGCTGATCGACAATTCGGACGTCGGCAACCTCCTGATCCAGTTCCACCTCGGCAACATGGGAGACGACATCACCTCGGCCTCCATGGAGCGGTTCGCGACCCAGGTGGCGCCGCGCTTGCGCGAATACTCCGCCAAGGTCTTCGCCGAGCGCTTCCCCCACCTGGAAGAGGAGTACGCCGCAATCGGGGTGGCGCAATGACCGCCCGGGTGATCGAGGCGGCGGGGCGAAAGATCGGGATATTCGAGGCGGGGGCCGGTCCGCCGCTGGTCTACCTCCACGGCTTCGCCGACATCCACGGCGTGACGGCCGAGCCCTTCCCCTTCCACACGGCGCTGGCGGAAGCGCGCCGCGTCATCGCCCCGGCCCATCCCGGCTGCGCCGAGACCGACGAATACGAAGACCTCTACACCGTCGAGGACGCGGTCTACCACTACCTCGAGGTGCTGGATGCGCTGGAGCTCGACCGCTTCGACCTGGTGGGCCATTGCATGGGCGGCTGGATCGCCGCCGAGCTCGCCGTGCGCCATCCCCGGCGGGTCGCCTCTCTCACCCTGATGGGGGCGAGCGGCCTGTTCGTGCCCGGCGCCCCGATCGGCGACGTCTTCATGATGGCGCAGCCCGAACGCGGCATCGACTACGCGGGGCTGCGCGAGATGCTGTTCCGCTCCGCCAAGGAACCGCTCGCTGTTGAGCTGTTCCCCGACGGCCGCGGCGCGATGGACGACGAGGTCCGGCGCTACCAGATGCTGCGCTTCGCCTCCTTCATCGGCTTCAAGCCGCCGTACTTCTACAACGCGAGCCTGATCAACCGGCTGCACCGCGCGGACTGCCCGGCGCTAGTGCTGTGGGGCGAGGACGACCACATGGTGCCGCGCGCCCACGGCGAGGCCTACGCCGCGGGGCTGCCGGGCTGCAACGGACTCGAGATCATCAAGGGCGTGGGCCACGCGGCGCATCTCGAGGCGCCGGACGAGGTCGCAGGACTGGTCAGGGGTTTCCTGAGCTAGGCGGGAGCCGGAACGCTAGTACTTGCCCGAGACGTCCATGTAGTGCTCGGTCACGAGGTCAAAGTACTCGAGCTCCTCGGGCCTGACGTCGCGCATGTAGCGCGCCGGCATGCCGCCCCAGAGCTGGCCCTTCAGCACCCGCTTGCCCGGCGTCACCAGGGCGCCGGCCGCGACCATGGCGCCCGATTCCACCACCGCGCCGTCGAGCACCGTCGCCGACATGCCGACGAAGGAATTGTCCTCCAGCGTGCAGGCGTGCAGCATCACGCGATGCCCGACGGTGACGTTGTCGCCGACGATCGTGGGCAGCCCGTGCCAATGCTCGCCCTCGGAATCGACATGGATGACCGAGCCATCCTGGATGTTGGTGTTCGCCCCGATGCGGATCCGGTTCATGTCGCCGCGGATCACCACGCCGTACCAGATCGACGAGTTGGGGCCGATCTCCACGTCGCCGATGATGGCGGCGGTCTCCGCGACGAAGGCGGTTTCGTGGATCTTCGGCGTGACGCCGTTGAATTCTCTGATGATGCCGCTCATGGTCCTCACGGGAATAGGGGTTCTTGCTCGAGCGCCGTGGTCTCGTCGAGGCCCGACACCAGGTTGAAGTTCTGAACCGCCTGGCCCGAGGCGCCCTTGACCAGATTGTCGATGGCGGAGACCAGGATGGCCCGCCCCCGGAGCCGGTCCTCGAAGACGCCGATCAGGCAGTGGTTGGACCCGCGCACGTGCCGGGTCGCGGGCGCCACGCCTTCCGGGGTCACGCGCACGAAGGGCTCTTGCACGTAGCGCGCGCCGAGCTCGGCCCTGAGGTCGGCCACCGACGCCCCGGCGGCGAGCCGGACATAGATGGTGGCGAGGATTCCCCGGTTCATCGGCACGAGGTGCGGGGTGAAGCAGACGCGCACCTCACCGCCCGCGGCGTTGGAAAGACCCTGCTCGATCTCCGGCGCATGGCGGTGATGGGCGACGCCGTAGGCATGGATGCCCTCGGAGACCTCGGCGAACAGGTTGGCCTCGCGCTCGGCGCGGCCCGCGCCGGTGACGCCCGACTTGGCGTCGATGATGATGTCCTCGGCGGCGATCAGGCCGGCCTCGAGAAGCGGCGCCAGCGCGAGCAGCGACGCCGTCGGGTAGCAGCCCGGATTGGCGATGATGCGCGCCCCGGCGATGGCCTCGCGGTTGAGCTCGGTGAGCGCGTAGACCGCCTCGCGCTGCAACTTGGGCGCCCGGTGCTCGTGGCCGTACCATTCGGCGTAGGTCTTGGTGTCCGCGAGCCGGAAGTCGGCGGAGAGATCGATGATCTTGAGGTGCCTGGGCAGGCCCGCCACCACCTCCTGGGTGGTGCCGTGGGGCAGGCCGAGGAACACCGCGTGCAGGTCCGAGAAATCGGCGTCCTCGATGCGCGACAGCGGCGGCAGGTCGACGCCGGCGAGATGGGGAAAGACGTTGCCCAGGGGCTCGCCCGCGCGCCGGTCGGCGGTCACCAGCCGGATGTCGGCATTGGGGTGGTGGGCGAGGATCCGGACCAGCTCCGCGCCGGTATAGCCGGAGGCGCCGAGGATCCCAACCGGTATGGCGTTGGTGCTTCCGTTCATAATCGTTCCTCGAAGGGGCGGCGGCCACAATACATGATGCTTGGAATTGGTGTCCACCGAGCCCCGGTTGCGCGCCCGGTTGCGCGAATGGGAAGGGCGCCCCATGGGACGCCCTTCGAAGGAAAGCGGGATCCGCCGGGGTCAGCGCTTGGAGAACTGGTGGCTTCGGCGCGCCTTGTGGCGGCCGTATTTCTTGCGCTCGACGACGCGGGAATCCCGGGTGAGGAAGCCGACCGCCTTGAGCGGCTTCCTGAGCGCCGGCTCGTAGAGGGTGAGCGCCTTGGAGATGCCGTGGCGCACGGCCCCGGCCTGGCCCGACAGCCCGCCGCCCTTGACGGTGCAGGTGACGTCGTACTGGTCGACGCGCCCCGCCACGGTGAAGGGCTGGCCGATCATCATGCGCAGGACGGGCCGCGCGAAATAGGTCTCCACCGGCCGGCTGTTGACGGTCACTTTGCCCGAGCCCGGCTTGATCCAGACGCGGGCGATGGCGTCCTTGCGCTTGCCCGTGGCGTAGGAGCGGCCCTGCGCGTCGATCTGCGGCTCGGGAAGCGTGTCGGGCTCGGCGACCAAGGTCTCGCCCGCGGCGGTCCCGCCGAGATCGGCGAGGTCGGTCAGCGTCCGGGTCTCGGGCTGCGCCTCGGCCCCCTGGCCTTCCGCCTCCGTGGCTTTTTCCTCTTCGGCCATCCTAGCTGCTCCTTCTGTTCTTCGGGTTCATCGCCGCGACGTCGAGAACCTCCGGGCTCTGACCGGCATGGGGATGCTCGGCGCCGGCATAGACCCTGAGATGACGAAGCTGCGCCCGGCCGAGCGGTCCCCTGGGGATCATCCTCTCCACCGCCTTCTCCACCACCTGCTCCGGCTTCTTGGAGGAGAAGATGCGCTCCGGCGTCGTCTCCTTGATGCCGCCGGGATATCCGGTGTGGTGGTAATACTTCTTCTCGGTCAGCTTCCTGCCGGTGAGCGCCACCTTGTCCGCGTTGATGACGATGACGTTGTCGCCGCAATCCATGTGCGGAGTGTAGGTCGGCTTGTGCTTGCCGCGGAGCCGTGTCGCCACCACCGCGGCCAGGCGGCCGAGAACCAGCCCGTCGGCATCGATCAGGATCCACTTCTTCTCGATGTCCTTGGGCGTCGCGCTGAAGGTCTTCATGCCAAAATTCCTCGATTGGGGGCCCGATGCCCCGCTCGAATCGGCCACCCGCGGGGTTTGCCAGCGGTGCGGCGCTCTGATACCGTCCAGGCCGGAATAAGGCGCCGGAGTATGCCAGAGAAATGCTCCGAGTCAACCGAAAGATCCTTTGATTTTCGTGCCTTAGTGTAACGTTATCATAGTACCGCAAATGCTGCGACCGAGCAGCGCCGGAGCGCCGCCCGATGCCCGAGAAATCCGATAATCCGCTGAAGGAAACCGGGCCCCTGAAGGAAACCGGGATCGCCACCCGGGCGGTCCATGGCGGCACGGCGCCCGATCCCGCCACGGGCGCGCGCATCACGCCGGTCTACCAGACCGCGTCCTACGTCTTCGCCGACGTCGCCCACGCCCAGCGCCTGTTCGACCTCGAGGAATTCGGCCAGATCTATTCGCGCATCACCAACCCGACGGTGCAGGCGCTGGAGGGCAAGATGGCGGCGCTCGACGGCGGCGTGGGCGCGATCGCGGCGGCCTCCGGCCACGCCGCGCAGTTCCTCGCCTTCCTGCCGCTGATGGCGACGGGCGACCGCTTCATCGCCTCGCGCAACCTCTATGGTGGATCGATCACCCAGTTCGGCCGGAGCTTCGCCCGCCTCGGCTGGCACGTCGATTTCGTCGACCCATGGGAACGGGGGAGCTTCCGCGCCGCCCTCACCCCGCGCACCCGGGCGATTTTCACCGAGAGCCTGTCGAACCCCGGCGGGCTGATGGTCGACCTCGAGGCCATCGCCGCCGTGGCGGGGGAGGCGCGCATCCCGCTCATCGTCGACAACACGCTGGCAACGCCGGCGCTGCTCCGGCCCTTCGAATGGGGTGCCGACATCGCCGTCTATTCCACCACCAAGTTCATCGCCGGCCATGGCAACTCCATCGGCGGCGTGATCGTCGACTCGGGCCGCTTCCGGTGGGACGATCGCACCCCGGCCCTGACCGCGCCCAACGCCGCCTATCACGGCGCCAACTTCGCCGAGAAGTTCGGGCCGCTCGCCTACACCGTCTACGGCCATGCCGTGGGGCTGCGCGATTTCGGCGCGGCCATGGCGCCGATGACCGCGTTCCTCACCCTCACCGGGGCGGAGACGCTCTGCCTCCGCATGGCGCGGCATTCGGAGAACGCGTTTCTGATCGCCCGCCACCTCGAGGACCACGCCGCCGTCGCCTGGGTCTCCTACGCGGGCCTGACCTCGCACCCGAACCACGCGCTCGCCCGGAAATACCTGCCGGGCGGCGCCGGCGCGGTGCTGACCTTCGGGCTGAAGGGAGGGTATGACGCCGGGATCAGGATGGTGGAGGCCTGCCGCCTCTTCTCCCACCTCGCCAACGTGGGCGACACCCGCAGCCTGATCATCCACCCCGCCTCCACCACCCACCGCCAGCTTTCGGAGGCCGAGCGCGCGGCGGCTGGCGCCGGACCCGACGTGGTTCGCCTGTCGGTCGGCATCGAGGACGCCCACGACCTGATCGCGGACCTCAATGCGGCGCTTGCGGCCGCCGCCGGCTAGCCCGGGCGGCGCCTCAACGGACCTTTCCCATCAAGCCGGGGCGCCGCCCAGCCGGTAGCGGTCAGTATCCGGGAGACGCGCTGCGGGTCGGCGAAGGCGAACATCCCGGGGGCCTCAGGGTCCGGTTTCGGCCGCGGAGGCAGATGGCGGGAGACCGCCTGCATGGGCACCTCCATCCACGGGTTTTCCCCGAGCGGCCGCCAGCACACGAACGCCATCCGCGCGCCGGGCCCGGCGGCGCCGCGCAAGTGGGCGAAGGCAGCGACCGGGTCGCCGAAGAACATCAGCCCGAGGTTCGACACCAGCAAGTCGAATCCGTCCAGCGCCGCCGTGGCGGCGTCGGCCTGCCGCCAACGGATATTCTCGAGGCCCGCGGCCTCGGCACGCGCCTCGCCCTCGGCCAGCATGGGACCGGAGATGTCGAGCGCCTCCACGTGGCCGGCGGGGCCGACCGCGCGCGCAAGGTCCAGGGTGAAGGTGCCGCAACCGCAGCCGACGTCCAGCACCCGCTCGCCGGCGCGCGGCGCGGCGAGGGCGAGCAGCGCTTCCGACACCGGCGCCAGGGTGATGTCGGTGTGCGCCTGCCGCGCCACCCAGATGTGGCCGCCCACCCCGTCCCAGAAGGCGAGCTGATCGGCGTTGGATTGTGCGGGGTCGGCCATGCGCGTCATCCTCAGCGATGAACGGGGACGCTGCACCAACAGCAAGCGGAAGGCAAGCGGCGCCGCGGCGGCCGCCTGCTCCCCGGTGGCCAATCCCCCCGCGCAGGCGTCCGTGATCACACCACGCTATCGGCTCGGATTCAGCGCGCGAAGCGTGTCGAGAATTGCCGCAGCGACCTTGGCATGCCCACTCGACGTCATGTGGGTGTCCAGCGTGTAGTAATCCCCATCGGTCAGAACCTTCGAGACATCCACGAAATGTAGATCCAACCCCAGCCCGGCAAGCGCGGGTTTCGCTCTCTCGATGAAACGGTTGTCGTAGCGATTGTGGCCATTGATATCCAGGATTATGACGGTCTTGCCCTTGAGCAGGTCCATATTCCTCAGGAGGACGAACCTGAAGGCGGCCACTTCATCCTTGCCGGGGCCGTTTTCCATTGACCACGACGACGGCCCCTCAGTGGCTTTTTCCACCACCCGGTTCAGAACCGCCATTCCAGGCGCGACAAAGGAATGGCGGTAGCCCTTCGCCTCCTTGACGATGGCGGCGTAGGCTTTTTCCGACATAATGTGGAGACGCCCATCATTTTCCAGGAACGCCTGGTTCTCTTCGAAATCGTTTCTGCAGTATTGGATGATGATGTGTTTCGCGCTGCCCAACCTCAATTTCCTCAGCAGCTTGAATTCTCTCGCGGTCCCGTACGAAGAGACGCTGACATTGAGAACCTTCCGCCCGGATTGATCCTCAAGCCGCTCAGCGAAAATCTGCTCCCTTTGAACGCCGAGGCCCATGGAATGGGAGTCTCCGACGACGACGGTATCAGGATTATCGAGAGACTCCTCATCGTCTCTCAGGCCGGCGGAATTGAAATGCATGAGAGTGTCAAATTCGGTGTCAGCGAAGCGACAGGCGCCGGGGACCAAAACATACGCCAAATCGGGATCATGACGGCCACAGAGATATTGGACGGGCGGGTGGCTGGACCGGTAGGCAATACGGGCCAGCTTTTCGAAAAGAACGTTGGCGGTCGCAATCGCGGGATTGTTTCTAAGAACATCGCAAAACCAGAAGAACAGGAGAATTCCAATGCCGACGAAAAGAAAGTTGATCGCAATCACTTTCAAACAGGACTTGATTTTGCGCATTTCCGAAGTTCGCATGAATGCAGTGACCGGAGAAGTATGATCTGGTTTCCGCACCGGATATTTCGGTCACCGGTTGAGGAAGTCCCACGGAACTCGGCCCATTCCTCAAGGGCGCATTTCCGGTTCGTGACCCAAAAGGAGCAAAGGCTGGTAATGGATAGTCCCGTGCTTCACCATTCGATCCAATGAGGCCTTGCAGGTCAAACGGGCGTAGGCCAGCCCCCTCGAACAATATTTGAAAATTCTTCCAAATGCAGGGCCCAAAGGATGCCATTTTAATTGTTAACCATAAAAAAACAGACCCTTCCAATAGAATAGTCTCGTCCAAAGTTAGAAATTGGTATAAATTTACACTATAATAAGATGTCGGGGCAGGCATATCGTCCACGCAAAATCTTCCTCGGCGCGATATCAAGTTAATTTTGAAGATTTTACCCAATGTCGGCACACGAACCGCAACACAATGAGATTCAGGTCAAAGGCTCGTCCGACCGGGCATTCGGGTTGGTCTTTACCGTCGTCTTCGCGGTGATCGCCGTCTTTCCACTGCTGAAAGGGGGGAGCCCGGCCTGGTGGGCCCTGCTGGTCAGCGGTGCGTTTCTGCTCCCTTCCGTGATCCGCCCCAGCCTTCTCAGGCCATTGAACCGGCTCTGGACTAGGTTCGGCTTGCTGCTGCACAAGGTCACGAATCCGGTGATCATGCTGTTCCTGTATATCGTTGCCATCATCCCGGTCGGGCTGATCCTCCGTGCCGTCGGCAAGGACGTCTTGAACATCAAGCGGGATTCGGAGGCCAAGAGTTATTGGATCGAGCGGGATCCGCCGGGCCCGGATCCGTCGACCATGCCCAACCAGTTCTAGCGGGACATCTTCGAGGCGGCCATGGACTTCATCAGAGAGTTATGGGCCTTCATTTTGATTCGGAAAAAATTCTGGCTGCTGCCGGTCTTGTTTATGATGCTTCTGTTCGGCGGCCTGGTCGTGTTGACGCAGGGTAGCGCCGTGGCGCCGTTCATCTACACGATTTTCTAGTGTCGCGGGAGCGTCATGAAGATACTCGGAATTTCCGCATTCTATCACGACAGCGCGGCCGCGCTGATCAAGGATGGTGAAGTTCTCGCGGCAGCGCAAGAGGAACGGTTCACGCGCAAGAAGGCCGACTCCTCCTTCCCGCGGAATGCCGTCACCTACTGCCTGGAGAGTTCAGGCTGCGACCTCGCTTCCGTTGATTACATCACCTTCTACGATAAGCCGTTCCTCAAGTTCGAACGCCTGTTGGAAACCTACCTGGCATTCGCCCCGCGCGGGTTCCAGTCGTTTCGCATGGCGATTCCAGTTTGGCTGAAGGAAAAGCTTTTCCAGAAGCGCCTGCTCAGGGAAGAGCTCAAGAGCTTTGCCCCGGACGTCGACATCGACAGCAAACTCTTGTTCGCGGAGCATCATCAGAGTCACGCCGCGAGCGCATTTTTCCCGTCCCCCTTCGAGGAGGCGGTCGTCCTGACAATGGACGGCGTGGGTGAATGGGCGACGACCTCGGTCTGCCTTGGCCGCGGCAACAAGCTCGAGACGATCAAGGAGATTCATTTCCCCCATTCGCTGGGTCTGCTCTATTCGGCCTTCACCTACTACACCGGCTTCGTGGTCAACTCCGGCGAGTACAAGGTCATGGGCCTCGCACCCTACGGCGATCCGCGGTTCAAGGACCTGATCCTCGATAGTCTCATCGACCTGAAGGACGACGGGACATTCCGCATGGACATGTCCTATTTCGACTACTGCACCGGGCTCCGCATGACCAACGCGCGGTTCGACGCTTTGATGGGCGGGCCGCCCAGAAGCCCGGAGGAGGAGCTGACCCAGCGCCACATGGATCTCGCCGCGTCGATCCAGGCAGTGATCGAGGAGGCGGTGTTGCGCCTGACGCGGTCTCTCCACTGGAAAACCGGCATGAGGAACCTGTGCCTCGCGGGCGGCGTCGCGCTCAACTGCGTGGCCAACGGCAAGGTGCTGCGCGATGGCGCCTATGACGGGATATGGATCCAGCCGGCCGCCGGTGATGCCGGCGGCGCCTTGGGCGCGGCCCTGGCTTCATATCACCTCTATAAGGGAAAGCCGCGCGTCACCAACGGCGCCATGGATGGCATGAAGGGATCCTTTCTTGGGCCCGAATTCAGTCAGGCGGAGATCGAAAAGCGGCTTTCCGGCGTGGGCGCGAAATTCACCGTTGTCAACGACGGGGATTTGATCGATGCGGCGGTGACAGCGCTGGTGGACGGCCGGGCCGTGGGCTGGTTCCAGGGACGCATGGAGTTCGGGCCGCGGGCATTGGGCAGCCGTTCCATTCTTGGCGATCCCAGGTCGCCGACCATGCAGAAGACCCTGAACCTGAAGGTCAAATACCGCGAATCCTTCAGGCCCTTCGCCCCGTCCATCCTGCGGGAAGACGTGGCGGACTGGTTCGAGCTCGATGTCGACAGTCCATACATGCTTCTGGTCGCCGACGTCGCCGACGCGCGATGCCGGCAGATGACCCCCGAGGAGCACGCCCTCGAGGGGATCGACAAGCTGAATGTGCGGAGGTCCGAGATCCCCGCGGTCACTCACGTCGACTATTCAGCACGCATCCAGACGGTGCATCGCGAGACGAACCCGCGATATCACGCGCTGCTCTCATCCTTCAAGGACCGCACCGGCTGCCCGGTCCTCGTCAATACCAGCTTCAACGTGCGCGGGGAACCGATCGTCTGTACACCCGAAGACGCCTTCCGCTGCTTCATGGGCACGGAAATCGAGAATCTCGCCATCGGCAGCTGCTTCCTGATCAAGGAGGATCAGGACCCGGGCCTGAAGCTGGATTACAAGGACGCCTTCGAACTGGACTGAGCCTACCGACCGTCCCCGGGCCGTCCGAGTAGCCTAGAGGCTTCGCCAGTAGCTCAGCATCCTGGCCTGGGTCTTGGCATCGGGCATGCGCCCCATCGCGGCGCCGAGGTTGTCCGCCATGTATTCCGGCCGGTCGGTGCCCGGGATGGCGGCGGTGACCGCCGGGTGGCTCAGGCAGAACTTCAGGAAGAACTGGGCCCAGCTCTTGCAGTCGAACTCGGCCGCCCATGCGGGGAGATCGCGGCCCTTGGCCTTGCGGAACAGCCGGCCGAGCCAGAACGGCCGGTTGATGAGGACGGCCAATCCCTTGTCCCGGGCGAGCGGCAGGAGGCGCTCCGCCGTATCGGGCTGGCCGAGGGAGTAGTTCATCTGCACGAAGTCGAGGGGCTCCGTCTCCATCACCCTGGCGAAGTCGTCGTACTGGCGCTTGTTGGACACGGTAATGCCGATGTACTTGACCTTGCCCTCCTCGCGCAGGCGCCGGATGGTCCGGAGCTGGGTCTTGGTGTCCTTGAGGTTGTGGACCTGGAGGAGCTCGATCCTGTCGGTCCTGAACGCCGCCATCGAGGATTTGATGCTTTCGACGCCTTCCTTCTCGCCCCTGGTCGAGATTTTGGTGGCGATGAAGGTCTTCTCGCGCGCCTTGAGCCCGGCGAGGAGATCGCCGACCACCGCCTCGGCCCGGCCGTAGGTGGGAGAGGAATCGATGACCCGGCCGCCCGACTTGACGAAGATATCGAGCGTCGCCCTGAGGACCGGAATCTTGGGATCCCCCGGCTCCACGTCGTAGATCCTGGCGGTGCCGAGCCCGACGATGGGGATCGTCTCCCCAGTCCTCGGGATCGGCCGCTGGATGAGTGCCGCCGCCCTGGCTTCGGGGGCGAGCCCGGCAATCCCGCCGGCGGCGAGCAGCCCGGCAGCCGCCAGGCTGCCGCTCAGGAACTCCTTCCGGGTCATCTCGGGGCCCAGGCCCGGCACGGATTTCTTCATATCCTTCACTCCCACGTGTCGAATGTCGGGACGCTTTTGCGGTTAATTTATTGGGCGGGAACCGCCTCGGTCGAGTCTTTGGCCAGCGCCTCCTGGCGGCGGCCGATGAGGAGAGTCAGGCCTATCCAGGCCCCGGCGATCGGAACCGCCACCGCGGCGATGCCGGAAAGGTCGAGGCCGAGCCCACGCAGCCCGTGATAGCCCCAGCCGCTCACCATGTCGGCGCCGCGCAGCACGGCTGTGTCGAGGAAGCTCTTCGACTTGTATTTCTGCTCCCGCGTCACCACGGTGAAGAGGATCTCGCGCGCGGGGTTGGAGATCGCGAATTCCGCTGCCCGCTTGATCGCCTGAAAGACGACGATCACCGCGAAGACCGGCGAAAGCGCCAGCACTAGGAAGCCCCCCAGGGTCACGAGCGGCAGGAAGGAAAGCGCCGCGCCGACTCCGAAGCGCAGGATCAGGCGCCCGGTCAAGAGGAACTGCACGCCGATGGTGAGCAGGCTGGCGGCGAGGTCGATGGTCGCGAAGAGTTGGGTGCGCTCGGCCGAATCCTGGGTCGCGGCGGCGACGATGGAGGCCTGCTGGAAGTAGAGGAAGGTCGCGGTCGTCGACAACAGAACGATATGGGCGAAAATCATGGCGAGGTAGCGCGAGCGCACGATCTCCTTGAGCCCGTCGAGGAAGCCGCCGCCGATCACCGCGTCGTTGCGCGACGGCGCACCTCCGGTGTTGCGCGAAGGCGCACTTGCCGAGTTGCGCGACGGCGCGCCACCAGCGGTTTGCGACGGCGCGCCCGAACCGGCCACGGCCAATCCCTCGTCTCCGGTCTCGCCCTGCGGGCTTCGCAAGAGGCCGCGCACGCACCACACGGTGAGCTCCAGGAACAGCGCCGAGATCAGGAGCAGGTTGACCGGGCCCAGGAGCTTGGCGAGCGTGGCGGTGAGCGTCGGCCCGAGCAGCGCCCCGGCGGAGCCGCCCGCGGCGATGAAGCCGAAGAGCCGCCTGCCTTGCGCATTGGTGAAGAGGTCCGCCATGAAGCCCCAGAACACGGTCACCACGAACAGGTTGTAGACGCTGACCCAGACGAAGAGCGCGCGAGCGACGTGGATCTCGGCCCAGCCGAGCGTCAGGAAGACGAAGAAGATCACGATGTTGAGGACGAAGAAGCGGTAGACCCAGGGGATGAACTGGCGGCGGGAGAAGCGCGAGACCACGGCGCCGAAGACCGGCACCGCGAGCAGCATCACCACGAAGGTCGCCGAGAACAGCCACTGCAGGTTCTCGACGCCCGAGCGCACGCCCATCTCGTCGCGCAGCGGCCGCAGGATATAGTAGCTCGTCAGCAGGCAGAAGAAATAGGCGAAGGACCAGAGGAGCACCTTCACCTCGTCCTCGCGGACGTTGACGGCCTTGGCGAGGAACCGCCCAAGCGGATCATTGGCTTGCGTGCCGGCGCCGTCCCCCTGGCTGGGCGTCACATGTCGTCTCCCGAATCTGGTGTTTCTTGTTATTGGCCGTTTGTACCTACACGGGCGGCGGGGCTAAACCCGTCACCCGGACAGGAAGTCATCGCGCGTCATTCCGCGGGCCCGGGAACGGGCTCCGGCTCCGGGGCGGGCCGCGCCGCCTCCCCCCCCGGCAGCAGCAGGATGGCGACGACCGCGAGCGCCGCCGCCGCGCCCAGCGTCACGAACAGCCAGAGGAACTCCCCGGTCGCGCTCTGGATCCAGGCGACGAGCTGCACCGCGACCGGCGCGACGCCGAGCGACAGCACGAACTTCGCGCCGAAGGCTGAGCCGCGCCAATTCACCGGCGTGTAGCGCGCGAGCAGGCTGTTCTCCGCCGGAAGAGAGCCCACGTTGAGGACCACCATCACCACGGCAGCCAGGACGAAGGGCACGCCGGCGAGCGCCGCCGCGGCGAACAGGAACGGCACCTGGAACACGTAGGTCCAGAGATAGACCCATTTGAGCGGGAAGCGGTCGACCAGCCAGCCGCCCACCAGCTGCATCGCCCCGCCGGTCAGGTAGATCAGCGTGAACAGGCCGCCCGCCGCCAGCACGCCGCCGTCCGCGAGACCCGGCAGCTTGAGGGTCAGCGCCTTGGGCATGGCGACCTGGGTGCTCTGATAGATGAGACCGCCGAGGAACACCGTGGCGGACAGCGCGAAGAAGGCGCGCATCATGTCGGAACGGCTCGCCGTCCTCTCCGGCGCGACGTCCTGGCGCACGTCCCGGACCAAGCCCGTCGCGATACAGGCGAGCAGCACGAGCCCGGTCGCAACGCTGACGGCGCCGGGGACGATGAAGGCCGCGCGCCAGCTCACCCCCTCCATCAGCCCGGCGGCGACGATCCCGGCGGTGGCGACGCCCAGGGAGCCGAACACGCCGAACACGCCGAGCGCCATGCCGCGGCTCGCGGTCGAGCGCACCAACCAGGCCATGCCGACGGGATGGAGGATGGCCGCGAACAGGCCGAGGGCCCCCAACGCGACGGCGAGCGCGAGCGGCCCGTCGGCGAGGCCGCACCCGATCGCGGCGGCGCCCGAGCCGACGAAGAACACCACCATCATGCCGGGCGTCGACCACCGGTCGCCGAGAAGGCCCGCGAGCGGCGCGAACAGGCCGACGAGGAACGCGCCCACGGTCCACAGGCTGATGAGCTCGGCGTAGTCCCGCCGCCAGACCTTCTCGAGCCCCAGCACGATGGTCAGGAACAGCGCCACCAGGAGGTGCATGTAGGCGTGGCCGAGATGGGAAAAGGCCTGGGAAAGGCGGGCGGAGAGCATGTCCATCGGGATTCCGGAATATCCTCGCTCGGGGGACGCGCGGGGCTCCCGGCCCTTACTATACCGGAGGCGCCCCGGCCCGAAGCGTTATTTGTCCCGCGCCCGCCCCGGGGAGCCTTCGCGAGCGCATCATAATGATTAAGATTTGATCTGATTAATGGATTAAAACCTATTGAAAATTCACATTTTAACCTTTTTTCAGTCACGGGCTCGCCCGATTGCGGGCCTAGCCTCCCATGGAGGAGGGAGGCGACGAAAATGAGGTGGCAAGATGATGAACGCGAGACCTTCGCCTGGCATCGACCGGGACGCCGCCCGCCCCGTGCCCAACCCCCCGATGACGCACCGCGATCGCGATGACGCGGAGCGCACCATCGACTTCGAGCGCGTGGTGTTCGACCCCGAATACCGCGCCCGGGTGCGCGACCTCCTCAACCGCGCCGAGCGGATGCGCGGCCGCGGCTAACCCTTTTCATCGGCGGGCGGCCGCGTCTCCCGCGTGATCCAGTCGAGGAACTCGGCGTTGCCGCCCTCGAGCCGGAGCGCGACGACGCACGGCAACTCGTAAGCGTGCAGCGCCTTGATGCGCGCCGTCGCCGCCTCGAGCCGGCTCGCGTCGGTCTTGCAGATCAGCACCGCCTCGTCCTCGTCCTGGACCGCGCCCTCCCAGCGGTAGATGGAGCGCACGCCCGGGATCACGTTGGCGCAGGCGGCAAGCCTCTCCTCCACCAGCACCCGGCCGATTCGGGCCGCGCCCTCCGCATCGCCCGCGGTGACATAGAGCAGCATTTGAGCCATCGTCCGTCCCCTTGATCCCCGGGACATCCCGCCCCGGGGCATCGACCCCGCCCGTGACAGAGGCGGCCAAATAAACTAAAGTTTAAGATACTTGCAATATCCAGCCGACGGGAGGCCCGGGCAACCGGGAACGGCATGGACGCAGCGAACGCTAACCTCCGGCCCAGCGCGGAAGACGCGGGGCCGAAACCCAGTGATGTGCAGCTCGCGTGGCTCAAGCGCGGGGCGGAGCAGCCCGGCGGCAAGCTGCCGCTGTTCAACGAATACGGCCAGCGCATCTCGCCGCGGACCGTCCGCGTCTGCCTCGAGAAGGGCTGGGCGGAACCCTGGTTCTGGAACGCCATCAAGCCCGACTGGCTGGTCTGCAAGCTGACCAGGAAAGGGCGCGCGGTCCTCGACGGCGACTGAGCCGCCGCGCCTCGCCGGTCCCCCGGATCAAGCCCCCTTCCCTCACGCGTCGGTGCGGGCGATCCGCGATTCCCGGCGCGCGATGTAGAGGGTCGCGGAACAGATGACCGCCGCCCCCGCCCAGGTCCAGGCCGTCGCCGCCTCGCCATAGGCGAGGTAGCCGAGAGCCGCCAGCATCGGCAGGCGCAGGTAGTCGAAGGGCATCACCACCGAGGCGTCGGTGACGGCCATGGAGCGCGAGAAGCAGTAGTGCGCGAGCGTCCCACTCACCCCCAGCACGAGGATCCAGGGCGCGTCCGCCCAGCCCGGCCAGACCCAAAAGGGGATCGCCCCGGCGAGCGCCAGCGGCAGGGTCAGCGCATGGAGGTAGAACACCATGGTCTCGGCCTTCTCGTGGCCCGAGAGGTACTTGACGCAGATGTTGCCCGCGGCGTAGAGCGCGGCGGAGCCCAGCACCAGGACCGTCGGCGCGTCGAGCTCGGCGAACCCGGGGCGGATGATGATCACCGCGCCGGCGAACCCGATCACCGTCGCGGTCCAGCGGCGGACGCCGACCGGCTCCTTGAAGACCAGGATGGCGAACAGGATGGTGAACAGCGGCAGCGTGAACTGCAGCGCCACCGCATCCGCCAGCACCACGTGCTGGATGGCGTAGAACCAGGCCAGCATGGGGGCGTAGCTCAGGAACGCGCGCACCCAGAAGACGCCGATGCGCGGGCGCCGGAAGAACCGTCCCTCCGGCAGCCGCAGCCAGGGCAGCAGCAGGAACAGCCCGACCAGACTGCGCAGGAAGATCACCTCGGACGCGGCGATGGGCGCGAGCTCGCGGATCGACCAGGTCATCAGCGTGAAGGCCCCGGCGGCGCCGATCATCCAGGCCGCGCCGAGGGCCGGCTGGGTCATGGGGCGGCGCGCGGGCTTCGATGGGACCATGGATGCGGCCTTCGTGCGGAGACAAGAGGACGGCGCGGCCGAGCCCGCGCGGGTGGGCCGGCAGTGTATCCGTCTCCGGCGCCGAGGCAAGCGCAGCGGCTTCGACGCCATTGACCTGTCCATGGAGCGCGGCGATATACACGTGCGCGCCGCCCAGGCGTGGGCCAGCCTCTGGTGTTAGGGCGAAACGCCTTCCGAGAGCGATGGATCATCCCGCATCGAGGTCCGAAAGCCGGTCGAGCCTGAGACGGTGGCGCGCGTCGCTGAGGCGGCGGGATCCGATGAGCACCGCGCCGAGGACGCCGAATGCCGTCCCGCCGGCGATCAGGAACATGATCAGGAGCTGATACTTGACCGCCTCCATGGGCGCGATGCCGGCGAGCAGCTGGCCCGTCATCATGCCGGGGATGAACACGATTCCTATCGCGGACATGGAATTGACGGTGGGAACGAGGCCGGTGCGCAGCGCCTCGCGCACGATGCCGCCCATGGCTTCGGCGCGGTCGTGACCGAGGGCCAGGCGGGCCTCGATGGAAACGCGGGCGTCCACCGCGCCGGTCAGCAGCCGGTCGACGCCGAGCGCCACCCCGGTCATGGTGTTGCCGAGGATCATGCCCATCAGCGGCAGGGCAACCCGGGCGTCGTACCAGGGCTCGGGGCGGATCTGGGTCGTCAGCGCGAACACGGTGACCACGGTGCCCGCGAACAGCATGGCCGTGGTGCCGAGGCCATAGGCCCACCAGCCCGCGAGCCGGCGTTTCTGGCGCGCCATGACCTCTCGGCCCGCGAACAGCACCATGATCAGGGCGGCGGCGGTGGTCAGGAACGGCGAGGCCTGTTCGAACAACACGATCAAGACCCAGCCCATGAGCACGAGCTGGACCACCATGCGCGCCGCCGCGATGGACATGCGCCTCGCGAGGTCCAGCCGCAAGGCGACCGACAACGCCGCGTTGACGATGAGCAGGACGGCCGAGATCGCCACGTCGAGGTAGCTCAGGGAGATGAAGCTCATGGCCGGCCCTCAGAGACGCGCCCGCGATCGATCATCAAACATCGTTGCCCCAACCGGCCCGCCTGCTCCGGCGTGTGGGTCACCAGCAGGATGGCCGCTCCTCCGGCCAGATGCTCCTTGAGGATGGCCTCCACCCGGACGGTGGTTTCGGAGTCGAGCGCAGAAGTCGGCTCGTCGAGCAGCATCACCCTGGGCGAGAGCAGGAGGACGCGCGCCAGGGCGAGGCGCTGGCGCTCGCCGGTGGAGAGCCGCGATACGGGCCAACTCAGCGCCTCAGGCGGCAGGCCCAGGGCCGGCAGGAGCGCGGCTGCCGCTTGGTGATCCGGGAAATGCGCGCCGACCCCGTCCGCCCACCAGCCGGGCTCGGCCGGCAGGTACGTGACCTTGCGCCGCCACTGGGGCGCGGGGATGGACTCACGGGGAACGCCGTCCAGGCCGATTTCCCCGCGGTTGGGATCGAGATCCGCTATGGCGCGAAGCAGGAGGGTCTTGCCCGCGCCCGAGGGGCCGCTCAGCGCCACGCATTCGCCGTCCCCGAGATCGAGGTCGAAGGGCGCCACACCCGGCCGGCTCAGTTGGCGAATGCTCAGCATTAACGAAAGACCCCCCTAATTCAGGCCCGCTTCTCCGAGACTGTCCCGCGCGGCGCTGCGCTTCGGGTCCTCGAATTGTCGTGTCTTCACCTCTTTCAAGGGATCGGCCCGGGCGCGCGCCGGTCCGTAGCCGGCCGGGCGCGGACGCGGGGCGAAGGGAGCAAAGGATGCCCGAGGGCGCCGCCGCGGGACGGCTCAGCGCCGTGCGGCGCAGACCGTGATCTCGACCAGCGTCCCCGGGGTCAGCGCCGCGCCCACCGCGGTCCGGCACGGCATGTTGTCGGGGTCCATCCACGCCATCCAGGCCTCGTTCATCTCCTCCTTGCGGTCGATATCCGCGAGGTAGATCGTGGCGGTGAGAATCCGCGACTTGTCGCTGCCGGCCTCGGCGAGGTCCTTGTCGATCTTGGCAAGCACCTGCTCGGTCTGTCCCTTCATGGGAAGCGTCTTGTCCTCGGCGACGGCGCCCGACAGGAAGACCAGGTCTCCATAGATGCTGGCGCGGCTGTTCCAGATGCGCGGCGCCACCCTCTCGATGTCCGTAACGTCCTTGTCGATATCCATGATGTCCTCGTCCTCCCTGGGGTTGGCGTTCGGCGGCCGGAAGCGGCGCGACAGACGGCCGGGCGCGCACCGCCGACGGTTTCGGGTTACGCCGCGCGGCCTTCGGCTGAGCTAGGTACTGTACCCATAAAGGGGATTCCCTTTAGGGGTGAAATGTGATTCAAACTTCCAAACTGTGGGAGTTTGATCATGGCACGATTTGATCTCAGTGACGCGGAGTGGTCGATAGTGGCACCG